>BNJS01002580.1_pt1 | contig 82475 bp, 135 predicted proteins | sample 8540461 | NCBI WGS metagenome assembly BNJS01 (sample SAMD00202454, study PRJDB9452) | human saliva metagenome | isolation source: human saliva | place: Japan
ATGGATAACCTGCAATACTTATCATTAAAATATGGTCCTTACTTTACCATCCTTTAAAGCTCACCTTTCATTCACGTTTAACTGAACAATGGATTACAATCTCAGCTGTAACAGTCGACTTATCGATTGAACATCCGATTCCGATATGTCAAGCCTGCCCCACAGAACAGCAGTACAGCTCACAGCCCTCACTGCCTACCATCAACTCACCAGCTTTATCAACATAAAGCCTCCACATTTCGCACAATATTTTTACAGCCAAATGCTCTTGACAGATTCATTAGCCTGCTGGCAGCCAGCAAATTACCGTAACAACAGCCTCTTCAGTCATCGGCGGCCCACGAAGCCCATATTCTGTACCCCATATCATTATAGTGGTCAGCCCACGCTGGCTGCCGAGGTTCTCCTCATGCCTTCATCTTCAACATTAAAACAGCGATATCATTTGTCGGGGATTCACAGACGATTTAAAATTTCAGCACCTCTTTCATTTTCATCACGAGACCAACATATTTAGCTCTCTTTAAATCAGAACTTACCTGCTCATAATAAACCCACGTTCATTTCGAAATAAGTCCATCATTTTTAACAATCCCAAACATTTAACACCGCAGCCTGGAAAATATAGGGTCTGCACTTGTAACCCCATATATTAACCTCGCGAATATTAACTTGAACGAGCGTTTTATACCCGGTGTCTCAGCAGCAATACCGTACTTCAACGCCATCCGTAACAACGCTGGTACTTGTAAAATCTGCCAATGCGCCGAACTATCGTTAATCTCACCATCACAGCGCTTCCATAACCCTCAATTGATTATATTTCGTGATGTTTGTGCCATATTAACTCCCTGCTTCCATCATAAACACAGTCTAAATTGCAACTTTATTTCCGTTAACTCCGTGAAAACCCGATCATCATATCAGGTCCGGACTTAAACGGAGAAATATTGTTAACGCAGACGTTACAGTCGTTCTCCCTATTCCACTATTGGTCACTCGCAGCATAAATGCTCATTTTTCCTCCTTTCAATCGCTCAATTAGTTTACTTACGCTCCATAACAGCCCGGCAGTTTAATACTTTTACATTTGACCTTCCATCTTACGGATAAATGATAGTCTTAAAAATTTGTAATTTGAAGATCTTCATCGGGCTATATTTTCTATCACCTTATCCTCAACTTGTTGAACCATTATGTATTTTACTGTGAAACAGACTGTCCCACAGCCCCAGATACAGGGCCCGCCTTCATCTCTTACATAGTTCCTCTAAAATTCAGCCTCTCACCAGGGTCTTATCATCGCGTTGTCGAGCCCTCGCAGACGCGTGACTGTTCTTTCAGCCTGCACCCATCATGTTCTCATCAGTCCAACATAAACTTGTCATTGCGGAATCCTTTGTGAACGCCCCTCACAAATAAATACATCTTTATTACTGCCGTTGTTTTCTTTCCACTCAATAAATTCAAAGTTCATCTACAAGCCATGTCCCGTTTTGCGCAACAGCAGCTGGGCCCATCATCACCGCACACCGTTCAGTTGGTTATTCGACAGAACAAAATAACCGGCCCAACTCCTTTTGCCTGAACAGTCAGGACAGAAATTACCTTTCTTCACCGTATTCAATCTGAGTTCAGCATTAACGCTCATATTCGACAAAATATGCGCAAGAACTGGTCCCTTTGCTCAGCTCACAGAAGAAATGTACCTCAAGGCATCGTCTCAATGAATTATACTTTCTTCGTTTGGTCGAGCTCAATTATCTTCAACTCGTCATGATCCGGATAGTCGTCAATTCCGCCTGTAAATTTTCACATATCCATAAGCCTTGCGGCCTCCTGTCATTAGAACCATAATCTAAACACTTTTCCCCTTCTCTGAATTTATACTGGTGTAATCTTCGATGGTCAACTCCAAACTATTTTATATATCAAGAGCCTTTACAGTCCACACGTTAACAAACTTGTAATACACTTTCACAGCTATATTCATAATCAAAATCTTTTCATCTCATTTTGCCTTCACAGCCTTTTCCAACATGCATTTTCTCCAACTGGCTTTATCGCCCTGCAGCCGATTCACTCACCAGCTGGGGCCTCGAACGCCCATTTCATCCTCAAAACACAGTTGTTTGAACTGTAACTCCAACAACGCCAGATAGTGAACAAAATCAATCTCCGAAGTCCGCTGAACAAAGCCTGCAACATCATCCGCTTCCGCAGAATCTTCCAAAATTCGGTTATCTCTCATTTTAGTATCCAACCATCGAATCCAGCATTTACCGTTCTCAGGTCATAGCCAGCGCAAAAGCCGTTATCTGTCCGTCATTTCATCGAAAGCTCCCCACCAGCACAACGCAGGAGAGCGTTATCAATCATTCAGCACCGTTTCATTGCTCAACACACCTGCCAGGCTTCCATCCCGACCACAAGGCCTGGCTCAGCCCCGTCAATATTCCCCATACCTTTTCTCCTCATCAGCCAGTCTTTGTGTTGTCGTAAACAAGCAGTGTCATTTCATCGATATATCCTGCCTCGTTAGTACACAATAAAAAGTTACAGATGAGCCTGCAATATTTAATTGTCTCGAAAACCTTTACATTCTTATTCCATATAAAATCTTCCAACCACTGCTCATACTGTGATGGTTGTCTGGGACTCTTGGTCAAATCCACAGGCCAATCCAAATTCTCATCATTGTGGTCAATTCAACATTTTGCTCCATCAAAATCATTTTGTCAATTCCCGAAGCCCCTCTTTCATCGGTTCAACCACACATGAAGCATCCACCCATATTTATTTACTGGGTACCTTTTATAAAATCGCTGTCTATTTCCTCCCGCACTGATAATTATCACTACCTTGGCTCAAGACACAGCCTAAAGAACTTCCTTCACTCATATTTAACCTCACATCACCACCAGCCCATAAGGAAGAACAGTTCCAAGATTTCTGTAAGAGCAGCAAGCCCCACCCCATGATCTCTCATTACTCGATAAAATCAGCCGATTTGTTGAACAGGCATCTAGTCAATTCCCTTTACATTGAAAGTATCAATAGGGACTATCTGAGTTACTGATTTTATCTCGACATTTCGACTAAAGAAACAACCTGTTTACAGCCACAATGCTCACTTTGTCTTTCGACGTAATTGGCTTCCATTCCACAGTACGCTTTCACAGTCAACCCACGCCATCAGCCGTTACCACCTCACTTCATACCTGAACCGCTTTTAGTCAATGCTTTTATTCCAGCTGCTGACCTTCCCTCAGACAGGGTAAAACTTCACAGCATAACTTTATTTTTTATTATCACAAGATGCTGGTCTGCATCCTCTCCACCTCATTTCTCCCATTAAAGACATTCACTGAAATAGATAATAAATCATTGATATCAATATCACATTATAGAGACAAGTTTTCATCTGAAGACGACCAACATTTAAACATAATTCCAAATTTTTTCCAGCCCACATAAAATCCTGCACTCATTCTTATCTCTAAATTTTATTTGCCTTAAACTCCATAATTTATATCATTCATATCAACAAGATTCTTCAATCAATTTTCTAATTTATCGGGCCCTTAATCCATACTATAAGAACATTATTTCATCTCGATCAAACCTTTCTTCTCTAATCATTTGTGCAGCAGTCAGTAATTCTTTTATCTAAATCCACAAGCCGCACAATATTATTTCATTAACCGTACCGTCTCATCATTCGCAGTCGACCTTTCCTCACTGCTACCCTCGATGATTTCACAACCTTACATCCACCATCCGCAGATTTGTTATCTCCATCATCGGCATTAATTTCCCGATACCGTTTTTTCTCTGCTCCACATTGCTCTAATTAAAACCACACCATCATCTCCTCAGATGATCTTAACTCCATTTCCTGTGTCTCTGTTACAGACCTGTACCATTGTCCAGCCTCACCAGTACTTCCCTCAATACCACGCATCATTTTAACATCAATGCAGTGTTTTAGAACCGGGCATAACCATCATATCCTCATTACCATTTCATTTTCTGTTACACCGACTGTCGTGAACAGGCATCAATATCTGCAACATTTGAACATGATTTCCACTTATAACAGAAACCTTTGTTTTATCAGACCTTTATTCAATTTAAAATCTCTATATTTTTCCCGACAGTTATCCTCATCTTCAACATCATTTGCACATGAATAATCCCAAAGCTGAACACTGCTGGCTCACAACGTCCAGATTTGTGAACTGGCATTGCCTCCATCCATTGACACCATTCCTCAACCTTTTCCATCTCTCATTCAAGAGCAGACCGTCCGATAGATTGAAGAACACTCCACCTCCACGTCAATTGTAACACAGCATCAGTAATCTCGTTATTGTCACCTGAATATCTCTTCTCGATGCCATTTCAGCTGGCTGGTTTGCCCCTCACTGGCCGGTCATCATTTTTTGATCACCTGAACATTCAGCCAGCAGCCCAACTTTAACCTCATTGGCTCACCCGACAGCTCAACAGATTTTCCACAAACAACTGACCCTCATCTGTTGCCGATGGCCTCACAGACTATTTCATCAGATCTAGTTCAGCAGCCTGCTGACCTGGTGTTCTCCCATTTCATCTTGCATATGAATAAGTTATACTTGGTGATTTAAATGGAGAAACTTATTTGTCTCATAAAATTCCCCACACAGAGCTGCAATGCCTCCAGCCCTGTTCCACCACAATCACTTTCACACTGCACATTCCTTCACACCATAATTTATTTAGTCAACACCTTATTTTATCTGGGGCTCAATTTATTTTTTTTTAAATAAAATGAGATCAGTTACTCTTTTTAGTCTCATTTCACACCACTCATTTTTACGAAAGCAATCAACACTTTATTCCGTCATAGCCGACAGCCTCCACCAGCATACCTGCCTCTTCCTCCAATAGATATAAACCTTTATAGAAGATTGTCCAAACATCTCCTTAACAGAGCAGGTTCAGTTTCTGGCCCCATACATTTACCTATTTGAAAAGAATAAATTATTTCACTCACCAGCAGTTTCCACCTTTATATATTCAGAAAATTATTTATCATAGGAACAATTCCATTTTACATTCATTTTCACCAGATTGTTTTATTTCCTTACAACTAAAAGATTTGATAACAGCTCCATAGCCTAACACCATACTCCTTCTTTTCCAACTCTTCCTGCAACATCCCAGAAAAAATTTGAGAACCGTTAACTTTTCACCACACCAACAACCATAGCAGAGCTCAGTAACCTTGTAATGGACAGCCAAAAAGATATCCTATAAAGTAGATAAAGTTATTTTGCCATCGGACCTCTTCAAGAGATACTTATAGAATGCCTACAGCAAAGGTGTCTTGACGAAATAAACCATATCGTAGTGAGAATTGAACATCTGAGAAAGATATAGATGAAATGCACATGGTTCTGCCGCATCAAATCACGAAGCTGCAACTTATAATATAGCTACAATAATAAAAAGAAACCCGTGGAACTTTTCGCTTTGTATGTGACCGGAGGAGAAAATTGTAAATGTCCTGAAACCAAGCTTCACTATTAATGGTATGAGCTATACGACAAGAAATGGAAAATCAAACTCTGCTATAGTTGTTGGTGGAGTAAAAAGAATGGTTCTCAAATTTTTCTGAAATGTATTTACAGGAAGAATTGGAAAAAGAAAATAAAGGAAATTGTTGAAAGTATGAGCCAATTATCAAAATCTTTGACTTTATGGGAAATAAAAACAAATCTGAAATTGAAAGAAGTTATAAATGGAATTACATTCCCATGATATAAAATAATTTTTTCCTGATTATATAAAAAGAAATTTAAGAGCTGCTTTTGAAAATTGGAGTAAGAATAATTTATTCTTTCTAAAATAGAAGTAAACTTATAAGAAAGAAACTAGAACTTGCCCTATTAAATTTTAAGAGATATTTCTGACAATCTTTATCTATAAAAGGTTTATATCCCATTGAAGGAGCAGGTTATGCTGGTGGAACTATGTCAGCCACAAGCTATTTGAATAAAAATTGTTGATTTAGCTTTTAGTAAAAAATAAATTAATTAATGAAATGAGACTAAAAAATTTAACTGGTTCATTCCTTATATTTTAAAAATAAAATTTAATTTGAAAATTAAAATAAAAAGTTGACTATTTTGGTATGAATTTATATAATTATATCATTGAGGTGAAAAATGAAAAAGCTAATTTAATGATAGTTGAACTTCATCAGGAGCAGGAAAAGTTTATTTGTTACTGCACTATGTAGAATTTTTATAAGGATAAATATAAAAGTTTCCCCTTTTAAATCACAGAATATGGCACTTAATTCATATATTACAAAAAGATGGAAAGAAATGGGGAGAGCACAGGTTGTTCAAGCAGAAGCAAGTGGTTTAGAACCTGATGTAAATATGAACCCAATCTTTTAAAACCATCAACTATGAATAAAAATTCAAATAATAGTTTGTGGAAAATCTATTGGTAATATGTCAGGGTGTTGAATACAATCAATATAAAAAAATTTAATTCCTATTTTAAAAAGAAACTTATTCTAAAATAGAAAGTGAAAAATGATATTGTTGTGATTGAAGGAGCAGGAAGTCCAGCAGAAATAAATATAAAAAGAAGAAGATATCTCAAATTTTGCTATGGCAAGAATTGCAGATGCACCTGTTATTTTAGTTGCAGATATAGATAGAGGAGGAGTTTTTGCTTCAATCTATGGGACATATTATGCTTTTTAAAAGAAGAAGATAGAAAAAGAATTAAAAGGCATAGTTATAAATAAATTTAGAGGTAATAAAGAAGTTTTTAAAAACCAGTTTTGAGATAATAGAAAATTTAACAGGAGTTAAAAACTTTAGGTGTTATATCCTTTATACAGATATAGATATTGAAGATGAAGATAGTTTAAGTGAAAAATATAAAAGTTTTAAATTAAATAAAAATTCAAATAAAATAAAAATTTCTGTAATAAAATTAAAACATATTTCAAATGTAACAGATATTGATGCTTTTATCAATTTATGATGATGTTGAAATACAATTTGTAAGTGAAAGAAGTCAAATAGGAAATGAAGATTTATTAATAATTCCAGGTTCTAAAAATACCATAGATGATTTAAAATGGCTTAAAGAAAGTGGAATTGCAGAGAAATTATAAAAAGAGCTAGAACAGAAACTATTATTTTTGGTATCTGTGGAGGTTTTCCAAATTTTAGGAAATAAGGTAAAAGACCCTTATCATATTGAGGGAGACATAGAAGAATTAAATGCTTTTAGGACTTTTTAGATTTAGAAACTATTATGGAAAAACGAAAAAAACTCTTGTTCAGTATAATGGAAAATTAGCTATTGATAATGGACTTTTTAAAAATCTTTAAATAATTTTGAAATCAAAAGGTTATGAAATTCATCAAGGTATTACAAAAGGAAATGAAAAAAATTTAACTACTGATGATAGAACTATATTTTGTAAATAGAGATAATATTATTGCCACTTATTTACATGGAATTTTTTGATAATAAGGATTTTACTGATTTACTTTTTAAATGAAATTAGAAAAAGAAAAAGGTTTTGGAAGAAATTAATAATAATATTTCCTATGAAGAATATAAATTAAAAAGAATTTGATAAATTAGAAAAATTAGTTAGAGAGAATGTAGATATAGATGAAATATATAAAATTATAGGCTTTAAAAATAAACTAAAAGTTTTTAATGGAGGTTATAGATGAGTATAAGTTTTTATGTGAAAAATAATAAAAAGTTTTTAGGTTATGAGCCAGTTTTTAAATGTTGAAAGTGCACTAACTTTACTGAATAAGAACTTAATGTTTATAATAATAAAAAGCATTGATATCAATGATTTATTATTATCTCCTGTTTCTAATTATAAATGTCTTTTTAATTGGTGAAGATAAAGTAAGTGCAAGAGGTTTTGAATTATCTTATGATAATAAAAAAATAAAAACCTATGTTGTAAGAATTTATACTCCTTCTTCAAGAGAAGATTGGCTTTTTAGCTTTGGAATATATAAAAAGCATTGGCTAAAAAGATTTAATTCAGAAATTGTAAAATGAAAGAGGAGAAATATATACAGTTGATAATATTGATAAATTTGACTATGAAAAATGATATAATTTATGGGATAGCAACAATTTTTAAGTGGATTAGAAGATAAAGAGGTTAAAGTTTATAATATCTATGGAATAAACAGGGTTGTTTCTTTTTAATCAAGAAATGTCAAATAAAATAGAAAATTCAGTTAGCCCTATTGATACCTTTTTCTAATATAATAAAAGAAATTCAATATTTAGATGCTTTATTCAGCACATCAACAATTTTATCAAAAATAATGAAGATCATAGAATTATAGGAGCTTATACTCTTACAGAAAATCTTAGAACAATTCTTCCTTATAAACCTAGTGTTGAATTTGAAAATTCAGATATAGTAAAAATGATGAGATTTCTGGAATATTGGCTTTGTTGTTATAAATGGAGATGAAAATGATTCAAACAGTTATCAAGTTGCAGGACAAATAGACTATAATGATTTTATAAAAAAATTACCAATAAAGTAAATATAAATTTATAGATGCTTTTCATATATTATGAGTTGAGCCATTAAGTAAAGAAGAAATTTTAGATTTATTAAAAATAGAGTTTATATAATATAAGAACACTCTTGACACTTACTAAATTTATTTTGTCAGAGGTTCAGAAAATGAGAATAAAAATGTAATTATTTTTGTAGTAAAATTTGGATTAGCCTATATTATAGATTTAATATTAGGTGATCCCAAGATGGTTATATCATCCCCTGTTATAATGATAGGAAAGCTAATAAGTTTTTAGAAAAATATTTTATATAAAGCTAAAAATAAAATATTTTCAGGAGCTATTTTTAAATATTTTAACTTTACTATAACTTTTATAGTCTCTTTACTTCTAGCAAGAGCAGGTTATGTTATAGAAATATTTTTTTCTCATACAACATTTGCTAACTAAAAAGTTTAGCAGATGAGGGAAAAAAAGTTTACAATATATTAAAAATCAGGAGATATTGAAAAGGCTAAAAAGAACTTTCATATCTTGTGAGTAGAGATACCAAATAGCTCTATCACTTGATAAAAATTATTATGAGTGTAGTTGAAACAATAGCTGAAAATACAGTAGATGGTTTTTATTTCTCCTGCATTCTTTGCTTTTTATTGGAAGCTTTTTTTATGTTCAAAATATTTGGGAAAAGATAGTATCTCTTGCCTTTGCCTTTTGCTATGACATATAAGGCAATAAATACTTTGGATTCTATGGTTGGCTATAAGAATGAAAAATATATAGACTTTTGGAAAAGTTTCTGCAAGAGTTGATGATGTTGCAAACTTTATTCCTGCAAGACTTACAGGTTTAATATTTGTACCTCTATCAAGTTTGATATTAGGATATAATTTTAAAATTCTTTAAAAATATTTCTTTTAGAGATAGGAATAAACATTCAAGTCCAAACTTGGGCAAAAGTGAATCTGCTTATGCAGGGAGCATTAGGAAATACAATTTGGTGGGAAAAATCAGTTATTTTGGTAAAGATTATGAGAAGCAAAAAAATAGGAGATAAGATTAAAAAGAATTTGACTATGAAGATATAAAAAGAGCAGTGAAATATCTTATATGTTGTAGTCTCTTATGGCAACTATATCATTTATATTAGGTATATATTATTATAAATAGTATTGGGGTAATAAAATGAATAAAGATTTACATGGAGGAAATATTTATAAATTTCAAAGAGAAGGAAAAATGATATTTTAGATTATAGTTCTAATATTAAATCCCTTTAGGGAGTACCACAAAAATTTATAGATATAGCAAAAAGAAAAGTTTTGATAAATTAGTGAAATTATCCGGACCCTTATTATATTGAATTAAGAGAAAAATAGCTGAATTTAATTCATTGAAATATGAGATAAATATTATTGTTGGAAATGGTGCAACAGAAATACTTTTTTTCTTTATATAAGAGCTTTAAAACCTAAAAAGTTTTTTATATTAGCACCTTGTTTTTGTCGTGAATATGAAAGAGCTTTTGAAAATCTGTTTCTGCCAAAAGATAGAATATTTTGAACTTAAAGAAAAGTAATAATTTTTATCCTGATATTATAAATTTAAAAAGAAATAGAAAATAATACTACGATTTATTATTATTCTGTAATCCAAATAATCCAACTAGGACAATTTATTAAAATTAGAAGATATAAAAGAAATTATAGGAAATTTGTGAAAATAAAGAAATACAAAAATTTTTTATAGATGAAGCTTTTATAGAATTTATAGAGAATTGGAAAGAAAAACAGTTTCTTTTATTAAAAATAAAAATGTCTTTATTATGAGAGCATTTTACAAAGTTTTTGCTATACCTGGACTTAGGGCTTGGCTATGGAATAGGTTTTTGATGATGAGATTTTAAGAAAGATGTGGGAAGAAAAAGAACCTTGGACTGTAAATACTTTTGCAAATCTTGCAGGACTTATAATGCTTGATGATAAAGAATATATTGAAAAATCTGAAAAATGGATTTTAGAAGAAAAGAAATTTATGTATAAAGAATTGAGTGAATTTCAATATATAAAAGCATATAAAACAGAATGTAATTTTTATTTTTATAAAAATATATAATATTAGTTCAGCAAAGTTTAAGGATAAAAATGATAGAAAAATATATTAATAAGAGATGCTTCAAATTTTAAATTTTTAGATTATCACTTTTGTCAGACTTGCTAAATTAAAGATAGAGAATCAAATATAAAAATGATGGAAAGCTATTAGCAGAATTATTGAGTATAGAGGGATAAAATATGGAAACAGAGAAGGAGGGTAAAAATGAAAGCATTTATGCTTAGCAGGTGTAAGTAGTGAATAGGGAAAAACAACAATATCTATGGCATTGATGTCTGCATTTAACAATGTTTCACCATTTAAAGTTGGACCTGATTATATAGATCCCAGGTTTTCATGAATTTATAACTGGGAAATAAAAAGTTACAATTTAGATATATTTATGATGGGAGAACAAGGAGTTAGATATAGTTTTCTATAAACATCATAAAATATATCAATAGTTGAAGGAGTTATGGGACTTATATGATGGTATAGATAATTCTTTGATAATAATAGTTCTGCACATTTGGCAAGATTTTTAGGAGTACCTGTTATTTTAGTTTTAGATGGCATTGGAAAAAGTACAAGTATAGCTGCACAAGTTTTGGGGTATAAAATGTTTGATTCAAGAGTAAATATAGCAGGAGTTATTATAAATAAGGTATCAAGTGCAAAGACCTATGCAAATATTTTTCAAAGAAGCTATTGAAAAATATACGGGTGTTAAATGTCTAGGATTTTGTTGAAAAAATGATGGACTTAAATATTTCAAGTAGACATTTAGGACTTTATTGCAGGCAAAATGAAGTTGATGATTTAAAGAGAAAACTATATATTTTAAAAAAATGCAGTGATTAGAAAAATATAGATTTGAAAAGAAATAGAGAAAATTGCTAACAGAACAAATCTAGAATTTTAATGAGAATCAAAAGATGATAGTAACTATCCTTTTATATTTGTCATATTTAAAAGATAAGATATGTAGGGAAAAATCTATTGCAATAGCACAAGATGGAGCATTTCTCATTTTACTATAATGATAATATAGAATTTTTAGAATATATGGGATTTAAACTAAGATATTTCTCGCCGATAAAAGATGAGAAAAATACCTGACTGTGATATTTGTACTTTTGGAGGAGGTTATCCAGAAAACTTTTGCTGAAGAATTATCAAATAATAAAGTATGATAGAATCTATCAGAAAGAAAATTATGAAAGCAAGTAAAAATATTTTAGCATGAATGTGAGGCTTTATGTATTTGAGTATGCTATAGAGCAAAGTAGATGGTAAAGCTGATGAGATGTGGGTTTGTACCTTGTTCTGTGGATATGACTAAACAGATTGATATATCAAGATTTCGGATATATATCAATCAAATGATAAAGATCATGGATTGAAAAATTGCTAAGAGGACATGAATTTCCATTATTCAAAGTTAAAAAGCAGTAAAGAAGATACAAGAAAATTTAAGGCTTTATAAAAGGATGGTAGAAATTGGGACTGTATATTTTAATGATAAAAATTATTTGCAGGTTATCCACATATTCACTTTCTTGGTAGCAATAAATTTATAGAAGAAATATTTCACATTTAAAAATAAAAAGGTATTTAGAGGAAAAATGAGTAATTACTACAAAAGTACCAGGAGATATTGAAAAGAGAAGTTTTGAAAATTATTGAGGAAGAATTGGGAGATAAGGCAAATAGAAATTTACTGAAAGTGAAATGTGGGTTGTAAAAAGAATTATTCACACTTCAGCAGACTTTTGAATATGCAGATTTAATTGAGTTTCAAAACGATGCAATTCAAAAATGGAATTAAAGCTTTAGAAAAGGTGTAAAATTTATTGTGACACAAATATGATAGTAAATGGTTTGAGTAAACCGGCATTAACAAAATATAATTGTTTGGCTTATTGTAGTTTCTGATAAAGGAAGTTATTGAAGAAGCTAAAGGCTGAAGGATTAACAAGATCAATAGTTGATATGAGAAAGGCTGGAAAAGATCCTGAAACTAGTATTTATTTTTAGGGAATGCACCTACTGCTTTTATATCAATTAAAAGAAATGATTGAAAGAGGCGAAATAGAAAAACCATCTCTAGTTATGGAGTTCCAGTTGGATTTGTCGGAGCGCATGAATCTAAAAGAAGAATTTTAAGGAATTAGGATTACCATATATCACAACAAATGGTAGAAAAGTGGAAGTACTATAGGGGTTGCAATATTCATGCAATCATTTCTATCAAATTTATAAAAGAGAAGGTTTTCATGATAAACTCCTACTAAATTAAAGGAGAAAAATGAAAATAATTAGCAAATTTAAAGATTTTTATGATTACAAAGTAGCAAAATATGGAATGGATGAGAAAATTAGTTTATACTAGAAAAACTTATTGTGAATATTTTCAAGTTTTGATTGGGAAATATAAGTAATATAAATATAGATTATAGAATATCAGAAGATGATTTTAATAAAAATTTAAAAGATGACACAAAACCCTATAGATGAAAAAATATTCATAAAATACTTTTTATTGGAGAAAAATTAATACATCTATTTTCTACTGAAAATGGTGTATATACTCATTTTGATATAAAAATGAAAATGATTTGAGAAAGTTGAAATGACTTTTCAATATAAAAAAAGAAATTACTTTTTAAAAGATGAGAAGAAGTTTAATATCTTCAGTAAATTTGGAAAGTGATTGGGACAATTTATTATCTTTTAATAGAAAAATTAATCACTTATGACATAGATAAAAGATGATATTATTTTAAATGAACCTATGACTTTTAATAGAACTTATTGGTAAATCTAAAAAGTAGTAGATATCTATTTATATTTATAAATTTACTTATAATCCATGTTTTATCAAAAATTAGGAGTATATATTGATGAAGATTTTATCTGGCAAAAGTCTAGTTGAATTTTTATCTAATAAGAGAAGTGAAAAGAAATTTCTCCTGAAGTTTCTAATGAAAAATAAAATACTTAAGTAAAGGTTTTTGATTTAAAGACTTCATTTAGACCTAATATGAAGAAGAAAAATAATAGAGAGATTAAAATGGAAGAAAAGAATTAAAAATGGTTACACAACAGGACTTGTGCAACAGCAGCTGTCAAAGTTGCACTGGAAGCTTTAGTCTATGGGACAAGACAGAAGTGAAGTGAATGTTGTTACCTTGAATTATCAAAATTTGAAAAATACCAGTACAAAAATTGAGAGTAAGAGAAAATTTTGCAAGTTGTGCCATGCACAAAAATATGCTGGAGATGACCCCTCGATGTTACAAATGGAATTGAGTATTTGTGCTAAAGTCCAACTTCAGAAAAGAATTACCTCAAATTGAAAGAGCCCATTACTATGATAATTACTTGATAGTTGGTGGTAGAGGGTGTTGGACTTGTTACAAAAAGGTTTGCAAATAGGTATAGGAAAATCTGCTATTAACCCTGGACCTCAAAAATGATAACAGCAGTGGTCAATCGAAATTAGAGGGCATTGATGAAAAAGCTGTTATCACGATTTATATCCCAGGCAGAGCCAAAAGCTATAAAAACATATAACCCTAAGATGTTTTAGGTGGAATTTCTGTTTTAGGTACAACTGGAATAGTAAAAAGCAATGAGTGAAGAGGCTTTGATCAATGTATGCTGAAATGAAAGTAATGAGAGAGATAAAGATAGAGATTGGGTAATCTTTGCTTTTTGGAAATTATGGAGAGAGGCATCTGTATTAAAGCTTTGGGCTTGATGTAGATCAGATGATAATTATAAGTAACTTTGTTGGCTTTATGGATTTGAGTCGCAGTTAAATTAGGTTTCTCAAAATTATTATGATGGGACATATTGCTAAGGCAATTAAGGTTGCTGGTGGAATTTTTAATACTCATAGTCGATGTGGCTGATGGTCGTATGGAGACGATGGCTTCTTGTGCTTTTCTTGTTGATGAAAAACCTGGGGTTATTAGAAAAATTTTATTTTCAAATACGATAGAAGAAGCCATTGAGTATATTGAAAATAAAGAAATTTATCATTTGATTGCAAATAGGGTTGCTTTTAAAATGCAAGAATATGCAAGAGCTGATATTGAAGTGTCAGCTGCAATCTTTTAAAGGAGAAACTATGGGAGAAAGTGATAATTATTTAAAGATGGTTCAGAATGTGGGGCTGAAAAATAAAAAAGTGTGATGTGATAATTGCTAAAAACTATTTACATCAAAGATGAGATAGTTAGAAGATAAAGGAATATGATTAATATTATTGTGGGTTTAGGGCCTGAAATATAAAATATATGTCCTTACTTGGGATTGAATGTATAAAGGAAGCTGAAAATAATTGTTGGAAGCATAAGGCAATTATCAGATTTAGGCTCTGTTATCTCAGATAAACAAGAAAATATATATCTTAGGGAAATTGGAGAACTACGATTACATATTTAAAAAGAGAATTTAGATAAGAAAATCACAATAATTGTTCCAGGGACACAGGGTACTACAGTTTAGTTCCATATTTATCAAAAATTTATCTAAAGATATTCTAAAATATTGTGCCTTGTATATCATCAGTATCAATATTTATTTTCGAGACTTGGAGAAAATTGGCAAAATTTTAGATTTGGCTAGTGTACATGGAAGAGATTTTGATTATGAAGAATATAAAGGCTAATGATATAGATGGGCTTGTTCTCTTGACTGATGATATCTCAGAACCTCTTTATGAGGTGAGCATTGTACGAAGATGGACATAAAGAATTGACAATTATTATTGGAGAAAATTTATCTTACGACAACGAGAGAATGTACAATAACAAATATTGTTGATTATGAAAAACTTAAATAGAAAATTTGATATGAATGTATTAGTGATAAAGAGGGAAAATAATTTATTATGCATATATGATAAAGAATTTACTCAAACTGAATTACCTATGACAAAGCAAGAAATTAGAGTCTGTGTCTATTGCAAAATTGATAGTTGAAGCCTGATCTCAGTTTTAATTGATGTTGGAGCTGGGACAGGTACTATGGGATTGAGGCCGCAACTTATATGCCACAGGGGAAAGTTTATGCTATCGAGAAAGAAGAAAAAGGTTTGCAGACTATAAGAGAGTAATGCTGCTAAATTTGAGCTTACTAACTTTGAATTAATCTATGGAAAAAGCTCCTGATTCAATTCAAATATTCCTTACGACAGAATGTTTATTGGTGGCTCAACTGGTGGACTTGGAAGAGATAGTTAATCACTTTATGACTTATGGAACTGATAGAGCTATACTTGTTATTAATTGTATAACTTTGGAAACTCAATCGGCAGCTTTAGAGATTTTAAAGGCAAAAGGTTTTAAAGATATTGAGGTTATAACTGTTACTGTTGGAAGAGCTAAAAGAGTTGGACCTTATACTATGATGTTTGGAGAAAATCCAATTTGTATAATTAAGGTTATAAAAAGAGATAACTAAAACTCATAATATTTTTAAAATTATATTTATTAACTTAATGATTGTATTCCTAAAAATATAAAAATAAAAAGTTTTAGGAATATGTTCCTTAAATTTATAAAAATAAAAAGTTTATGGATTATATTTCTAAAAATGGAGGACAATTAAAATATGCAAATCATATTACTCTATTTTGAGACTACTTGGATTTCTTAATTCCTGAGAAAAGAATTTTTTATAGATGATAAATGGACAATAGAATTACCTACCCTGATTGGGAGATAACTAGAGATTGAACTTGAAGTAAAAGTGGTAATTCATCCTATCTATTGAAACTATATTTTTTCAAACCAGGTAGCTGATTTAAATATAGGAGCTTTACTATCTTGATATTTTCTAAAAGATGATATATATAGAATAGTTGAAGCTGATATTCCAGATGTGTAGACAGTATTTGAAGATATAATAGATAAAATAGAAAATAAGAAAGAATATATATATCCAAAATTATAGAAAGTTCAAAAATTTAAATCTTATGAATATACTTATTATGAATATGATAAAAATTTTTATGCTATTAAATCAGGATTTTTATGAAAGGATGTTTATTAAAAAGTTAATATAGCATCTACAATAAAAAGGAAGTAGAAAAAGCAATGTATTATCTATTTAGTATAAAAAAGTAGATCCAAAAGATATAATTTATTTTTGATAAGAATGATAGTTATAAATAGTAAATATATAAAAATTTTAAGAGGAAAAATATCTATGAAAAAAATACTTTATTCTAATTTATTTTATTTTTGAGTATTTCGATAATTGCTGAATATTATAAGAAAGGTAATGAAGTCTATTATGAGGGCTATGATCATAGAAAATGGAAAATTTATAGATTATAATGAAAAAGTTGAAGATGTTGATTTAAATTCATTAGAGCAAATAAAATGACTTTTTATGCAAGAGATAAAAAAATAGAGTATACTTTAGAGGAAAAAACAGATATAGACAGGGATTATATTCAAATAGTAAGATTAAATCTAGTAAAAGATAGGGATTTTGTTTACTATGAAGATAAAAATTAAAAGTATCTCCTAATGATTCTTTATTTGTAAATAGAAATGTTACAAATAAAAGTCTTCCAGATATTAATGTAGGTTATGGATTTTTATGTAAAAAGATTTTCAAAATGCTTATTATGTGAAAAATAGATGAAGATAGGAATATAGAAGAAATTAAACTTGAAGATGCTAATGTTGACAAATTGGTATCATGGAATGACATCTAGCAAAAAGATGGAAAAATATTTATTACTATGGTAAAAATAGACTACATTGATGCTTCAACTTTTTGATGGACGTGGATTTGGCTATGCAAAAGATAAGAATAACATCTATTATGATGTGACAATAGTAAAAATGCTGATTATAAATCATTTAAAGAAATCAAAGGTTACATAAGTTTTGCAAAAGATAAATATAACGTATTTTATGAAGGTAAAATAATTGAAGGTGCAGATATAAAAGTTTCGAACCACTTAAAAATGGATTTTTCAAAAGATAAATACGGTTACTTTTTATAATGAGCAAAAGATTAGAAGGTATTAATTATGAAGATATTAAAGATTTTATGAATACTTTTTGGAGTTGATAAGAAAAAGTTCCAGGTTATAAATATAAATAAGAAAGAGGAGAAAAATGACTAACAAATTTTATGGTATAGGTGTTGGAGTTGGAGATCCCTGAAGAAATCACTATAAAAGGCAATAAACACCTTTAAAAATTAGATGTAGTGATATTACCAGAAGCTACGATGATGGTAGTGTTGCTTATGAAATTGCAAAACAATATATGAAAGACAGATGTTGAAAAAGTATTTGTTGAATTTCCTATGCTAAAATCTCTTGAAGATAGAAAATGCAAGAAAAGAAAATGCTAAAATAGTTCAAAAATTTTTAGACGAAGGAAAAATGTTGGTTTCTTAACTATGGAGATACTATGACATACAGTACTTATGTATATACTGGAGCATCTTCCTGAAAAATATCTTTGGTGAAACAGTTCCAGGAGTTTCATCATTTGTTGATATGGCATCAGATTTAATTTCCCACTTATGATAGGAGATGAAACTTTAAAAAGTTAGTATCACTTAACAAAAACTGATATTGAAATTTGAATTAGAAAATAACGATAATATAGTTTTTTATGAAAGTTAGTAGAAACTTTTGAAAACTTTAAAGACAAGCATTAATAAAAACTGGAAATATAGATAAAATTATTATGGTTTCAAATTGTGGAAAAAGAAAGTCAAAAAGTTTATTATGACATAAAAAGATTTAACAGAAGATGATATTCCATATTTTACAACTCTAATTGTAAAAAGGTGGATTTGAAAAATGGAGAAAAATTTAATATATGAGGAGAAACCATATTATGAAAAAACTATTAGCTATATTATTTTTAATTATTGCAGTTCAAGGTATTGCTGAAACAGTAGTAAAGGAACTTATGAAACTAAAAAGAAAAAGATACGTTGAGTTAACTCAAACATTAGAGAAAGAAATATTCTTAAATTATACTCTACCAGATAATAAAAAGGAAATTGTAACTTATAAAGGAAAAAGATTTTGATATTTTAGTAAGTAAAAATGATTTACTTGAACTTTACAATAGACGTAGAGTAGATAAAAATAGATGATATCAAGAACAAAAATATCATATAAAGATGAGAAAATTTGAATATTTTTAGGAATTATTTTCTGAATTAATTGAAAACAATAAAGCTGTTGTCTATGATAGAAAAATGAAAAAGAAATAAATTATCTTATAAAAAGTGAAATATAGATAATGCAATTTTTATGATAATGGGTAGGAGGTTCTACTTTACAATGGATATAATTTTTATGCTGATAAAGAATGGACAGAGTTAGTCCCTTACAATCTGATGTAATAACTCAGATTTGGAGTTGAAATACATTCTAGTATAGGAGATAACCCATATAATAGAGAATTGAGTCCAGAAGCATAAGAAAAATTTTTGGAAAATAATAAAAGGTTTTAATCAAAGAAAAGAATTATATGAAAAAGCTATGCAAACACCAGATGTGACTCAAAGTTTTTAGTTACTAAAATTAATTTTATAAAAATAATGAAGAAAGGATTTTAAAAATGGAAAAATATAAAGAAAAAGTTTACTTTATAGGACAGGGACCAGGGTGATCCTGAGTAATTACAATAAAAGGGACAAAAGAATAGTTAAAAGAGGCTGATGTTATTATTTATGCTGGTTCGTAGTGCCAAAAAGAAGCTATTGACTGTCATAAAGGAAGGAGCAGAAATTTATAATTCAGCTTCAATGTCTTTGGATGAGGTTATAGATGTTACAGTTAAAAAGCAATTAAAAGCGAGGGAAAAAGTTGCAGAGTTCACACAGGAGATCCCAGCAATCTATGGTGCTCATAGAGAACAAATGGATTTGCTTAGATGAACACGGAATTGAATATGAAGTTATCCCAGGGGTAAGTTCATTTTTGGCATCGGCTGCAGCAATTAAGAAAGAATTTACTTTGCTAAATATTTCTCAAACTGTTATATGTACAAGAATGGAAGGAAGAACTCCTGTTCCTGAAAAGAAAGTTAGAAAGTCTTGCAAAAACATAGAGCTTCAATGGCAATATTTTTATCAGTTCAAATGATAGATAAAGGTTGTGGAAACTTTAGCAACATCTTATCCAATGACAACACCTGTTGCAGTAGTACAAAAGCAACTTGGCCAGATCAAAAAATTGTTTTAGGGACTCTTGAAACTATAGAGCAAAGAAAGTTAAAAAGCTGGAATTAATAAAACTACCAAATTTTAGTTGGAGATTTTTAGGAAATGAGTATGAAAAATCAAAATTGTATGATAAACATTTTACTCATGAATGCAGAGTTGGAGTAGAAATAATTTTTATGTCGTAGTTTTAAGATAAAATCAGTCGTAAAATTTTATGTCGCATTTATGGATGATATATGAGATAGTTATTAACAGGGAAAAGGATTAATATGAAATTAGCTTTTTGGACAGTAACAAAGGGTGCTGGAAATATTGCAAAAGAATATTCTTTTGAATTATATTTGCAAGATGAAAATTGATGTTTACTTTAAAAAATATTCTGTTGAAGATACAATTCAAATTGAAGATTTTTACATCAGAGTTGATACAAAATTCATTGACTACGATAGGACATATTTTTATAATGGCAAGTGGAATAAGTAATAAGAAAAATCAACTCCCTTATAGGAACAAAAAGATAAAAGATCCAGCAGTTTTATTGATTGATGAGGAAAACATTTTGTAGTGTCGTTAATGTCAGGGCATCTTGGTGGTGCAAATGAATTGACTCATTCAGTAGCAGATATTTTTAAAACTTGTTCCAGTTATATCAACAAGTTCTGATGTAACAGGGAAAAATTGCAGTTGATACGATTTCTCAAAAATTAAATGCAGAACTTGAAAGATTTAAAATCAGCAAAGATGTTACAGCTCTTATCGTGAATGGGCAAAAAGTAAATATTTTATTACCAAAGAATGTAAAAGTTGATGATAAAATATCGGCTGACGGCTTTACTTTTAGTTTCAAATAAAATTGAATACACTAGAATATATCCAAAAATTTAATTATAGTGTGTGCAAAAAGATACTCAACAGAACAAGTTTTAAATGCAATAGAAGATTGTTTGAATAAACATAATTTAGATATTAAATCAGTTAGAAAAATGGCAACTGTTGATGTGAAGGAAAATGAAATTGGAATAATTGACAGTGCAAAAATTTTTAGGACTAGATTTACAAATAATTTCAAGAGAAGAAATTAAAAATACAAAGATCAATTTGAAGGTTCTGATTTTTGTAGAAAAACTATAGGAGTTAGAGCTGTATCAGAGACCTGTGGCATTACTTGCCTCATCAGGTAAGGGACAATTTTTAGAAATGAAAGCAACATACAATGGAATTACGATTTCACATATATGAAGAAAGGATAGAATTAGAATGAATGGAAAAATTTAGTGTAGTAGGAATAGGGACAGGAAATATGCAAGATATTAGTATAAGAGCATACAATGTTTTAAAAATATTGATGCAATAGCAGGATATACAACTTATGTTGATCTCTGTTAAAAGATGAATTTCCTGATAAAAGAATATTTTACATCTGGAATGAAAAAGAAATTCAAAGATGTGAAGAAGTTTTAGAAATTGCTAAGACAGGAAAAATATTGCTCTTATCAGCAGTGGAGATGCTGGAATTTATGGTATGGCAGGAATTATGCTTGAGTAGCTGCTGGAAGTGGAATTGAAGTTGAAATAGTTCCAGGAATTACATCAACAATAGCAGGAGCTGCTTTAGTTGGAGCACCGCTTATGCATGACTAAGCTATTATCAGTTTAAGTGATTTGTTGACTGATTGGGATGTTATTAAAAGAGAATTGATTGTGCAAGTCAAAGGAGATTTTGCTATTTCTTTATATAACCCAAAGAGTAAAAGGAAGAACTGAGCAAATAGTTGAAGCAGAGAAATTATGTTGAAACATAGCTCCATCACACCTGTTGCCTTTTAAGACATATCGGAAGAGAGAAGAAAATTATACATTGAGCAACATTAGAAGATTTTTAAATCACGATATAGATATGTTTACTATTGTTTTGGTTGGAAATTCAAATACTTATGTTAAAGATGGAAAAATGATAACACCAAGAGGATATGAGAAAAAGTCTAATTGGAAGAAATGAAAGAAATATTATGATCTGGGTAATTGGTGGTACAAAAAGATTCAAGAGATTTTTGGAAAAATATGTAGAATATAGTAACGATATAATAGTTTCAACCTGCAACAGAATATGGAGCAAAATTAATTGAAAATTTACCTGTTAAAAACATCACTCATCTAAAAATGGATAAGGCTGCAATGCTTGAGTTTGTTGATAAAAATGATAGTAACAAGAGTGGTCGACACAAGTCATCCCTATGCTTTTTGAAGTATCACATATGGAGTTGCTGATGAAAAGGAATAGAATATTTTAGATTTGAAAGAGAAACTTTGGATATTTTACCTAAAAACATTCTCATTTGAAACTATTGAAGAATTGATAAAACATATTGAGAATTTGAAGGAAATATTTTTAGATTTACTTTAGGAAGTAACAATGTTCCTCACTTTTAAAGATTTAAAAATTTATCAAATATTTATTTTAGAATTTTGCCTAAATGGGATATGGTAAAAAGATGTGAAGATAATAATATTCTTCATATTATTGCAATGCAAGGACCATTCTCTGAAAAATATGAACATTGCTATGATGGAACAATTAAATATTAAGTATCTGCTAACAGCTGGAGATACTGGTGGAGAGGAAAGGGAAAAGTTTCTGCTTGTGATAAGTGTGATGTTGAAATAATTTATCTTGATAAAAAGAAATGACTTATAGAAATTGTTACACAAATATTGATGAGTTAATTGAAGATTAAAAATTGAAAAGTTATTATAATTTAAAATAAATAAAAATGGAGCTATTAGCTAGCTCCATAATGATTAAGTCTCACTTATATTTTAAAATATCTTAACATAACACGTTAAAATATAAAAATAATCAAATTTATTAATGGAAATTTCAATATAAAAGCTTGCATTTGTAAAAATAGTTATATATGTACTTAATTATTTTAAAAATTAATTTAACCAAGTGAGGAGTGATTTTAATGAGTTTTTAGGTCAAGTTGAGAAAAAGGCTCTACAAGCAAAACAGAAGAATAGTTTTACCAGAATCAAGTGATGAAAGAGGTAATAAGAGCTGCTGCTGAAATCTTAAAAGAAGGTTTAGACAAAAGTTATTCTTGTAGGTAATCAAGAAAACAATAATGGACAGTGCAAAAGCTTACTGAAGTTTCATTGAGTGGAGTAAAAATTGTTGATCCATATAATTTCGAAAGACTAGATGATTACGTTAATAAATTAGTAGAGTTAAGATCTAAAAAGGAATGACACGTGAAGAAGCAAAGAAAAATATTACAAAATGATCCAAACTTCTTCAGAGCAATAGCTTATAAAAATGGGAGATGCTGATGGAATGGTATCTGGTTCTGCATCACCAACTGCAAATGTTTTAAGAGCCGGAATACAAGTAATTGGAACTCAACCAGGAGTAAAAACAGTTTCATCTGTATTCATAATGGAATTAACACAATTTAAAAGATTTGTTTGGAAGTATTTTAGTATTTGGAGACTGTTCAGTTATTCCGTTCCCAACATCAGAACAATTAGCTGACATCGCTACATCAGCGCAGAAACAGCAGCTAAAAATAGCTGGAATAAATCCAAGAGTTGCTTTGATGACATTCTCAACAAAAGGTTCTGCAAAACACGAATGTGTTGATAGAGTAAAAGAAGCAGGAAGTATTTTAAGAGAAAGAAAAGTTCAATTCAGATTTGATGACGAATTACAAGCAGATGCTGCCCCTAGTTAAATCAGTTGGAGAAATAAAAAGCTCCTTTATCTGACGTTTCAGGAAATGCAAACGTATTAATATTCCCCTACTTTATCAGCTGGTAACATAGGATATAAATTAGTACAAAGACTTGCAGGAGCTAACGCTTATGGACCAATTATCCAAGGATTGGCTGCACCAGTAAATGACTTATCAAGAGGATGTTCTGTTGAAGATATCGTAGTATTAACTGCAATAACTTCTGCTCAAAAGCTATCATATCAGATTGTTAGTAGAAATTATTTATAAAATAAGAAACAGAGTTATATAAACAAAAAGTGATTTAGATATTATAGACGGAGGAAAGATAAGTAAAAGTACTAGTAATTAACTGTGGAGTTCTTCACTGAAATATCAATTAATCAAATCCAGAAACTGAAGAGTTTTTGCAAAAGGACTTTGTGAAAAGAATTGGAATTGATGGTTCAAAAATGGAATAGAAGTACCTCAAAAGATTTTTGATTAGAAGTTCCTATGCCTTCTCACAAAGAAGCATTAAATTAGTAATTTCTCATTTAATAGATAAAGAAATTGGAGTTGTAGCTTCTGTTGCTGAAAGTGGATGCAATTAGGACACAGAGAAGTATATGGTGGAGAAGATTTCGCTCATTCAGTTTTATTAACTGAAGAAGTTTTTAAAAAGCTATTGAAGCAAATAACGATTTAGCTCCATTACATAATCCTGCTAACTTGATGGGAATTAGAACTTGTATGGAACTTATGCCTGGTAAAAAGAATGTGGAGTTTTTGATACTGCATTTCCACCAAAACAATGCCAGCATCAGCATTTACTTGTACATTACCTTACGAAGATTATAAAGAAATTAAAAAGTTAGAAAATATGGATTCCACGGGACATCTCACTTATATGTTTCATCAGTGATGAGAGAAATAATAGGGAAACCCTGCCCACTCAAAAATTATTGTTTTGTCACTTAGGAAATGGAGCATCTATAACTGCAGTTAAAGATGGAAAAATCAGTTGATACTTCAATGGGATTAACTCCATACAAGGACTAATGATGGAACTAGATGTGGAGATATCGATCCAGCAGCTGTTTTATTCGTAAAAATAAAGAGGAGTTAACAGATGCACAAATGGACGAAAGAATGAATAAAAATCTGGAATTTTAGGATTATTTGGAAAAATCTTCTGACTGTGAGAGACTTGAAATTGCAGTTACTGAAGGAGATGAAAGAGCAATACTTGCTGAAAGCGTTGCAATGCACAAATTAAAATCATACATAGGAGCTTATGCAGCTGTTATGGGTGGTGTTGATGCTATATGTTTCACTGGTGGAATTGGAAAACTCTTCAATGACTAGAGAAAAAGCATTAGAAGGTTTAGAATTCTTAGGAGTTGAAACCTTGATAAAGAAATCAACTCTGATAAGAGGAAATGTAAAAATTATCTAAAGACTCATCTAAAAGTATTAGTATATAAAATACCTACAAATGAAGAATTAGTAATAGCTAGAGATACATTTTAGACTAACAAAATAGTTTTATTGGCAATAAAAATAAGGAAAAAGAAAACAAAATTAAATGATACAAAATTTTTAGTGAATAAAGAAATTAAAACAAAAGGAAAAATTAAGGAGGAAACATAATGAGCAAAAAGAATGCAAACTATGGACGGTAACCAAGCTGCAGCTTACGCATCTTATGCAGTTTACTGAAAGTGAAACTGGGATATACCCTATAACACCATCATCTCCAATGGCTGAATACACAGATGAATGGGCGTCAAGAGGTATGAAAAATATTTTGGTGTGCCTGTAAAATTGGTTGAAATGCAATCTGAAGGAGGAGCAGCTGGTACAGTTCATGGATCTTTACAAGCTGGAGCATTAACAACTACTTATACAGCATCACAAGGACTTTTATTAAAAATTCCTAACATGTATAAAATAGCAGGGGAATTATTACCAGGAGTTATTCACGTATCTGCAAGATCGTTGTCAGCTCAAGCATTATCAATATTTGGGGACCACCAAGATATTTATGCTGCAAGACAAACAGGATTTGCAATGCTTGCAACTAACTCTGTACAAGAAGTAATGGACTTAGCTGGTTTTAGCTCACTTAGCAGCTTTAAAATCGAGAGTTCCTTTCATGCACTTTCTTCGATGGATTTAGAACTTCGATGAAATCCAAAAAGTTGAAGTAATGGAATACGATGATTTGAAAAATTACTTGATATGGATGCATTAAATGCTTTTAGACAAAGAGCATTAAATCCAGAACATCCAGTAACAAGAGGTACTGCACAAAACGATGATATCTACTTCCAAACAAGAGAAGTTCAAAATAAATTCTATGATGCAGTTCCTGATATAGTTAATGACTATATGAAAGAAATTAATAAAATAACTGGAAGAGAATACAAACCATTTAACTATTATGGTGCTCCAGATGCTGAAAAGAATTATAATAGCTATGGGATCTGTTTGTGACAGCTGCTCAAGCGTTATTGATCACTTAGTAGCTAAAGGAGAAAAAGTTGGTTTAATATCAGTTCACTTATTTAGACCATTCTCTTCAAAATATTTCTTTAATGTTTTCCCTAAAACAGTAAAGAGAATTGCAGTTTTAGATAGAACTAAAGAACCTGGATCTCTTGGAGAACCTTTATTACAAGATATTAAAACATTGTTCTATAACAAAGAAAATGCTCCATTAATAGTTGGAGGAAGATACGGACTATCTTCAAAGATACTACACCTGCTCAAATTTTAGCGGTTTATGAAAATTTAAGTAAAGAAACTCCTAAAGATGCATTTACAGTTGGTATCGTAGATGACGTAACATTTACATCACTTGAAGTAGGACCAGCAATAGCACTTGCAGATTCATCTACAAAAGCTTGTCTATTCTATGGATTAGGTGCAGATGGAACAGTTGGAGCTAATAAAAACTCTATTAAAATTATAGGGGATAAAAACAGACTTATATGCACAAGGATACTTTGCATATGACTCTAAAAATCAGGGAGTTACTAGATCTCACTTAAGATTTGGTAAAAACCTATTAGATCAACTTATTTAGTTTCTAAACCAAACTTTGTAGCTTGTTCAGTACCAGCATACTTACATCAATATGATATGACATCAGGAATTAAAAGAGGTGGAAAATTCTTATTGAACTGTGTATGGACAAAGAAAGCAATAGAAAATATACCTAACAATATTAAAAGAGATTTAGCTAAAAATAAAAGCAAGATTATTTATAATCAATGCAACAGCTCTAGCTCATGAAATTGGATTAGGACAAGAACAAATACAATAATGTGACAGCATTCTTCAAACTTGCAGAAATTATTCCATTTGAAGAAGCTCAACAATATATGAAGATTATGCTAAAAATCTTATGCTAAAAAGGAGATGAAATCGTACAACTTAACTATAATGCTATCGACAGAGGAGCTAACGATATAGTTGAAATCGAAGTTGATCCAGCTTGGGCTAACTTAGAAGCAAGTCCTGTTAAAGAACCTAAAAGCAGCTGCAGGTTGTGGAGGATGTTGTGCTAGCACTCCAGATTTCGTTAAAAATATAGCAAAACCTATAAATGCAATTAAAAGGTTATGAGTTACCTGTATCTGCATTCTTAGGATATGAAGATAGTACTTTTGAAAAATGGTACTTCTGCTTACGAGAGGAGTTGCTGTTGATGTACCTATATGGGATGTAGATAAATGTATACAATGTAACCAATGTTATGTATGTCACACACGCAGTAATTGGGCCATTCTTAATAAATGAAGAAGAAAGTGAAATCTGCTCCTATCGAAATGTCAACTAAAAACCAGTTGGTAAAGGTTTAGATGGACTTGCATATAGAATACAAGTTTCAACTCTTGACTGTGTTGGATGTGGATCTTGTGCTAATGTTTGTCCTGCACCAGGAAAAGCATTAACAATGCAACCAATTGCAAATTCTTTAAATGATAAAGAAGATGTAAAAGCTGATTACTTATTCAATAATGTAGAATACAGAAGTGATTTGATGTCAGTTGATACTGTAAAGGTTCTCAATTTGCTCAACCACTATTTGAATTCCACGGAGCTTGTCCGGGATATTGGAGAAACTCCTGATATTAAATTAATAACTCAATTATACGGAGACAGAATGATGGTTGCCAATGCAACTGGATGTTCATCAATTTATTCAGGATCTGCTCCATCAACTCCATATACAACTAATGAAAATGGAGAAGGACCTTCTTGGGCATCATCTCTATTCGAAGACAATGCTGAATATGGATTGGTATGCCATATAGGAGTTGAAGCTTTAGAGATAGAATCCAAAAATATTATGGAACTTAATATGGAACAAGCTCCAGAAGATATTCAAATTCTATTTAAAAGATTGGATAGAAAATATTCTCTGTAAGAACTCAGAGAAATTAGAGATATCTTAGTTCCAAAATTGAAGCATTAAATACTGAATATGCTAAAAGAAATTTTAGAATTGAAACAATATCTAATTAAAAATCTCAATGGATAATCGGTGGAGACGGATGGGCTTATGACATCGGTTATGGAGGTCTTGACCACGTAATCGCTCAAACGAAGACGTTAACATTTTAGTAATGGATACAGAAGTTTACTCTAACACTGGAGGACAAGCTTCTAAAGCTACACCTACTGGAGCAGTTGCAAAATTTGCTGCAGCAGGAAAGCCAGTTAAGAGATTTGGCTGCAATAGCAATGTCTTATGGACATATTTATGTTGCACAAGTTTCTATGGGAGCTAACCAACAACAATTTATAAATGCTGTTAAAAGAAGAGAAGCTCACCAAGGACCTTCAATCATAATTGCATACTCACCTTGTATCAACCACGGTATCAAGAAAGGTATGTCACAATCACAAACTGAAATGAAACTTGCAACTGAATGTGATACTGGCCAATATTCAGATACAATCCATCACTTGAAAAATTAGGAAAAGAACCCATTGAAAATAGATTGTAAAGATCCTAAGTGGGAAAAATATGAAGAATATTTAACTGGTGAAGTTAGATACCAAACTTTAACAAAAATCTAATCCTGAAGAAGCAAAAATTTTATTTGAAAAGAATAAAAGAAGCTCAAAAGAGATGGAGACAATATAAGAGATTAGCAGCTCTTGATTATGCTGAAGAAAAGAAGAAGAATAAAAATAGGAGATGTAATTTTTACATCTCCTATTTTTAATGCTATAATATTGAAAGAAAATGATTTGAGGATAAAGAGTATGGATCTACAAATTATTGAAGAAAATGAAATAGTAAGGTACAAGAAGAAAAGATAGAGAAAGCAAGGTAGTCTTTTAGAACATATAAATCTGAAGAAAACTATGAAAGATTATATGTTTTCATACATAAATTTCCTTAGTTTTTGTAGTTTGAGGAGATAAAATTTTTCTGAAAATGGGCTTCTTGATCTTATAGAACAAACGGATAGATGTAGAAGATTATTTGCATCATCTTATAGAAGAAAGAAAATTAGAAAGCTACTTCGATCGACACTGTAATTTCTGCTTTAAAATCATATATAAAGAAGTGGAAAAATTTTTATAATGAAAAATGATAAGAGTTTTTAGAACCCATTTAAGTATCTAAAGCTCTTTAAAAGTAGTAGTAGAAATTTAGAAAATGTCTTGAAAGTTTCAATTAATGATATATATATTATGGGACTATATAAGTTAATTCAGACAATATAGGAAATATAACAATTCTATATACACTCTTCTATACCGGAATGAGAAGTAAAATTATTGACATTAAAATGGAGCTTATTATCTAAAAAGAGAAGATAATTACTTATTTAAATTGAGTGGAAACAGTGGAAAAAGATGTTTATAAACCTATATACATGGACCCTTTGGTGCAAAAGAAAATTGAGAAGAATACAAAAGAGTATGTTAATGCTGCTAAATAATGTTGATGCAAAGATTTGGATGGATACTTTGTCCCTGCATCCACTAAAGAAAATGAGACCTTTGTCCTATAGGACCTTAAACTTGATAGTCAGAAATGGGTAAATTGATAGATAAGATATTAGTCCACATAATATAAGACTATGCTGTAGCAACAGAACTTTTCATTAAATGGAGCAGACATCTCTTAGAAATTCAGGATAGGTCGTTCAGATACGAAAGTTACAAGAAGTCTATATTAATGCTAGATCTGTGCTTGAAAAGGTTTTAGAAAAATTGCCTGACCGTTGATTTGAGAAAATAAGAAATGTCCTATAATATATATATTATATTTTTGATAGGTTTAGGATAGTAATCTTAAAGTCAGACCTATAATTTTATTTTAGTATTTATTATTTTAATTAAAATATTATTAATCGATAGAAGTATAATTTATATTTTGCAACTATAATTTTAGATGACGTTAGATTAATTGTATTATTAATATCTTTTAAAATTATAATATATATATAAAATTATAGGACTTAATCTAGGTAGATGATAAAATCTAATGAGTAGTAATAATTTCTTTCGAAATAATAATTATTTTAAAAGGATTAAATAATGAGCCTGCATATAATAATAATTATATGCCAGGTTTGTCATACCTATAATTAATATGTGATTAATAAAATATTATAAAAATTTTATAGGACAAAATAGATAAGATTTTTATCTATTTGTGTGCTATAATATATTCATATCAATAGTTTTATTTTCGTATTTTTAATTGAATAAGAAAAGAATATGGAAGGGAATTATGTTAAATTAGGTGCTCATTTTTATTATTGATGGAGCTACTACCTTTTCTATTTTTATCAAAACCCGAGCCAATGAGTGAAGTTGAATTTTTATGGTTCTTCTAGGAACAATCTTCCAAATAAAAACTTATTTAATGACTCATAAGTTAAGGAAATATTTGGTCTATAACTTTAGATGGAATAAAAGAAGGAGATTTGTACAATTGGGAAATTGATGGAAAGGTAATTCTTGAGTCCTTATGCTCTTGCATACACACTGATAATAAAATAGATAGAGAGAGATCTATTGCTGTTGCAAAGAATAAAGAATGAGACTGAACATATTTTAAGAAAAGAAAAAGATATGTTGATTTATGAGCTACATATAGGACTTTTTCGGATACTTATTCTGGTTTAAAGGATAAAATTCCATATTTAAAAGAACTAGGGATAAATGCAGTTGAAATAATGCCAGTATTTGAATGGGATGAAAAACAAAAGTTCTATAATCCTGCTGGAGAAATTTAAAAACAATTGGGGGCTATAATTCTATAAATTTCTTTACCCTTACTAAAAATTTGCCTCAAACTCTTCTGCAGAATCTTTTGATGAAATAAATGAATTTAAAAGTTTAGTTGCTGCTTTCCATAAAGCTGGTATTGAAGTTATTTTAGATGTTGTCTATAATCACACTGCTGAAATGGGACGTGAAGGAAAAGAATTGAATTTTAAATTTATGGGAGAAGATGTCTTTTAGCAAGGATAAAACAAAAAATGAATTTGTGAATATTTCTGGTTGTGGAAATACTTTCAAATTGCAATCATAAAGTAGTGAAGATATGATATACGATTCTCTTTTATATTGGTATTTAGAAATGGGAGTCGATGGTTTTAGATTTGACCCTCGCTTCAATTTTAGGAAGAGATGAAAATGTACAATGGATTAAAAATTCTATTCTGCAGAATTAACAGAGGATCCAATTTTATCTGAAGTAAAATTGATAGCTGAAAGTTGGGATTCAGGTGGATATTTTGTTGGGCAATGCCTAGTGTTGGTCTCTGTTGAATGGAATGATCTTACAGAGATACAGTCCGTAAGTTTATATAAAAGGAGAATTCAATCAAATACCTGAGCTTTATAGGAATGGTAGTGTGGATATTTTTCATTCAAATAAAAACTCTTATCAATCAAGTATCGAGATTTCGTTGCTTGCTACGATGGTTTTTACAATGTGGGATTTATTGCCGTAATGAAAACACAATTTAAATAACGGAGAAGAAAATCGTGATGGAGAAAATCAAAAATTTCTTTATAACCATATGATATAGGCTTTGATGGAAATGATTATCGCTTTGAGAAAGCAACAAATGAAAAATATTCTTTTAATTTTGTATATTTCTCAAGGTATTCCTATGTTACTTATGGAGATGAGTTTGCACGTACACAACATGGTAACAACAATGCTTACTGTCAAAATGATGAAACTGTTCAAGTTGATTGGAATAGAGAATTTGAAAATATCTTTGAATTCACAAAAATATGATAAGCTTAAGAAAAACTTATTCTATTTTTAGAAAAGATAGTCGTCTTATTGAAGGAGAAGAGTATTTTATAGCGTTAATTTGTATCAACCCGATTTAGAGTATCATTCTTTTATCTATTGCATTTCAATTAAAAAGATAAAAGAAACTGATACGAATTTTTATATTGCATTAAATTCATATATTGAAGATTTACATTTCCATTTGCCAAAATTAGAAAATAAATCTTGGTATCTTTAACAGATACATTTAAAACTGAAACTTGTAAATTTGATAAAATAGAAGGTGATGTTTATAAAAGTTGCATCTGATCTTCTATCCTTTAATCAGTGAATATAACTGAGACTATATGGCTCCGTTATGTTTTCTACTAAACCACGATAAATTTCCATATACTGCTGCAGATTTCTCCCAAAGAGTTATCTCTAGCATTTTTATAATTTCTTTCCATATTTCAGGTTTTATGATAAAATTTAACAGCATATTTCAGTGCATTTATCATGTATCGTAAAATTAGCTTGTTTAAGCCAAATCCATCTCCTTCTCCTGTATATTCGTTGTAAAGGAGTAACGGTATCCTTAGAGTCCACCCTGTTTCTCTGACTACGGAGATGCATCCATGTCTCCCTTAGCTATCATTTGTGAAAGTCCACAAGGTTCCAAAAACAGATGGCATCATCAAATATATCTGCTCCTTTATAGATTTCTTCTGATAGCTCTTGGCTACAAAAGCCAATGTATGAACAAACTGATGTCTATACTGAGTGCTCTTTGCAATAAAAATAATGTTCGTAATGTTTCTCACCAGTTCCTAATAATAAAATAAATTGAATTGGTAGTGAGATCATTTTCCTCAAAATCTTTCTATAATGTAATCAATACCTTTTTGTCTATCTAAACGAGTTATTATTGCAACTAAAAGGTATATTTTCATCAACGATTAAGTCCCTAATCTGTAAATCTGTTTTCAAAGAGTCGTATGAGATAGAAAGGGGATAAGATGTTTTATCAATTCCATTCACAATTCCAGATAATTTATAATCATATCTTCTAAATAATCCGTCTAATCCTTCTCCATACTCATAAGTTTTTATTTCCTCCGCATATGTAGTTCACTTACGGTAGTGATGTGGTCCGAATAAACAACTCCGGCTTTTAAAAATGAAATCATATCGTCAAAATCTTATTCCATCATCATAAAAATATTTATTTCTATTTATTTCCAATAAATCTTCTATAACATTATTAAAGAAAAGTCCTTGGAAACGTAAATTATGTATTGTAAAAATTGTTTTAACATCATTAATTTTTCTTTCTAAGTAGATTGGAATAAGACCTGTTTGCCAGTCGTTACAGTGAATAATATCTGGTTTTAAAACCTGCTTGATATCCATGGTTTCAACTACGGCTTTACAGAAAAATAAAAATCTTTCCTGATCATCATATTCTCCGTAAATATTGCTATCAAAATATCTTTTATTATCAATCAAATAAAAAGTAAGATTATCAAGTTTCTATCTTCGATACCTACGTATTCGTTATGATGAAACATGTACCGTTTCTTTTGCTGCCCTAAAAAGCACTGCATCTTTCAAATATTTTTCAGAAATTTCTGCTATACTGAGGTAAAATAACTCTTACATCTGCATTTTCCATTTTTCAACTAATGCTTTCGGTAAAGAATATACCACATCTCAGAAATCTCCTGTTTTTATAAGTGGAAGTATGCTTCTCCTGCTGCAAAAAGAATTTTCATTGTTGCCCCATATTTAATTTTATGACTTTAATTTAACTTGCTTTCCACAAAATGCTATACACTATGTATATTTCTGTCTGTCATTTCAAGTACTGTGTCATATGTCCATCATTTGTTGGATTGCTTCCTCTGCAACTTTTCTAATTTTGCTTTTCATCATCTGTAGCTTTAAATTCTATTATAAAATCTGGTTTCTTTTTATCTTTTTGGTTCTAAAGAACAATCAAATCTTCCTCAGCCTGACTCAATATTTGACCTAACTATATATTTTTCATCTAAATATAGGCTCATTCTAAAATAATCCATAGTAAAAATCTTCACTCTTTGTGTCATGATAGCTTGTTGATTGTAATAATATTCTTTGGAATTTCTCTTCCAAATTCTACTAGTCCATTGTCCATCAAAGCTCCACATCGACTGCAACAAATAAACCTTTATTTTCATATTTATATTAATGAAAACTATCTTTGAAAAATTCTTGTGCTTCATAATTTTGGTATTCTTAAAGAATAAAAACTCTCTATCACGTTTTCTTCAATTGTTAGATATCCTGAAAACAACATCAATTCCCATATTTCTTGATGACCTAAAAGTTCTGATAAATCAGCAGTTCCTGTAACAACTTGTTTTATCTTTTCCTTGAAACAATTTTTCTAAAAGTTTCCATTGTTTTGAATCTGCTACTCTTAGAGGCACTCTTTTATTCGATCATTACTTGATGTTCCTGCAATGAGTCCAATTTTCTTGTGAATAAAAACTTTATTATACTCCAAGGATTATATACATCTGAATTTCCAAATCTATATCCATCATGCCACTTTTAACTTCAGCTGTCGTACTCAAAGGCCACCAATATTTTACTGCTTCCATCCACCTCATCTTCTGTTAATCCAAATGATGTCTCATAACATTCATCTAAAATTGTATATGTCGTTACGTTATTTAATTCAGAAAATATTCAGCTCTTATTACTCTTATTATTCCTGTCATCACTGCAAATTCAAAGGTAAAGCATTATCTTTTAAGTACTGCTCCAAAAATACTGTGAAAAAGTTTTGAGCTTCCTTGTAATAATTATTTGTGTAAGATTCTGTTAGCCCTTTATCGTATTCATCTATTAATAAGATTACCTTTTATTATACTTTTCATATAAAATTTTTGTTATATATAATGATTCTTTTAAGTCAGAAAACTCTTAAATTTTTCTCTTCTGGAATATTTCTTTAAATATTGTTAATTCAGGCTCTTTAGCTCATCTTGCAAAGTACTTATAGTCATTATATAACCTTTTTGAAATTAATATTTCTATCCATTCCAATTGCTCTTCCCAAATTTAGCCCCTAAATCCTTCAAACTAATAAAAATTACAGGATTACCACCCTGATGTTTAAAATATTCAGATTTTTCTATATATAAATTTTTAAAATTTCTCTGTTTTTCTCTCATATCATATTTTAACATTGATAAGTTTAATGTTTTTCCAAATCTTTCCTCGGACTGTAAAATAATTTTACCTCCAGCTAAATCTTTTATTACATCTTCTATAAAATTTTGTTTTATCAAAATAATAGCCTATTTTCTATTACCGTTTTAAAAATCGCTTTCACCATAGCTAATCCTTTTCTTTCCATTTTACACCTCCTATAAAAATTTTATTTTTATATTTTAAATGTTTTTACTTATGTCAATGATTATAGGAGAGCCGTCGCAATAATTTACGACGGCTCTTTTTAATGGGTAAATAATTTATTCTATAAATATTTTATAGATAACTCTTTATAATGATTGATATTAGCGACTACGATTTAACGAGTATCTCTCATCTCCAGAATAATTTTTATATTAGAAAATAAATCTGACTCTACTCCACCTCTAATGTTTTTGGACCCTTAGTATCATATCCTACATTAGCTGTATTAGTCCTACTCTGGAATTATCTACTCCTATTTTAAAACATCTGTTTTTGATATTTCCTTCTCTATTTTCTTTTCGCTTATGTTGAAATAGTCCGCTGATGTATCCGCTACCTTAGCTTGATTTCTGCCATCTGCTATCTTTCTAATTCATTTTCATAAGCTGCTGATAATACTGCTTTTTACTGTTTTGTATGTTCCAGATCATATTTTGAATATTACTTGCTCCTGCTTCTGGTTTTATTGAATAATAATCATTAGCTTTTTACTTCAAGTTTCATTTCTCCAGATTTTTCTTTTAATCTTTGATATTTTCCATATTCCACTCTAGCTTGTGCATAAGGTTTTAAATAGAAAAATCTCGTCAATCTAATTTCTTTTGATAATTCATTTTTTAATCCTCATGCATAAGTATAATATTTCGCTTTAGCTCCAAATATTTCATCAACAACTAAAAATCTTCTATTCATTTTTATTATATCCAACAGATAGATTCCACTTATTATTAGATTTAATGAGTTATCATAATCAAATGGTATTGACTCTAAATACTCCAATCTTTCCTTGAAGTTGTTCTTCTTGAGCTTCAAATATCTTTGAAATTAAATTTATTATCAACTATACCTGCATACCAACCTGAAGTTTTTCCAAGATTTAAAGTTTCATCTTCATGGACTATAAAGCAACACCATAAGCATTATTTGTATAATCAATTATTCCTGCTGTATTTGTTTTCATATTTTCCTCTTGTTCCAAAAGTTTTAATTTTGTTACTATCTTTAGAGAAATTTTGCCAATCTTTTTCTTAAATAATTAAATTCTTTATCTAAGATATCTGATGTTTCTTTTACTCTTTGTTGAGTATTTGCATATTGGTGTCCCATCATTTCATCCACTGCTTGAGCAAGAGAGCTGGCTCACCTTTCCAATGCCGTTTAACTTATTAAATAAATCTCTCTCTTGAACCAATAGCTGCTTTTTGATATTTTTGCTCCAAACCATCTGCAAAATTAAAAGTATTTTTATCTTTTGTGAAAAGCTAGTGTAAGGTATTTTTGATAAATAAAATACTTTCAAAACTTCCATCATCATTTGGTCTAGAGTAGCTATCCAAGTCAGAAGCAGACTTTGTTCTATAAGTTATTTGATTTGAACCTAGAGACTTAAATTTTCTATAACCTTATTGTATGGTGAAATTATATTTTCTCCAATTTTTATATCTATAACATTAGTATATCTTGTAGCTTCAGTTCCTACAAGCAAATGAATTTCTTCTAAATCTTTTAAATTTTCTAATCCTTCAATTGGATTTGTATAATTTATTCCTGATGTATCAATATACATACCAATGCTAGATGCTCTTCCTAAAGATGGAATATCAGCTAAATTTGCAAGTTTCAAATCAAGTTCATCATTTATAATTTTAACTTTAGGTGCTTTAGCTGAAGCGATATTTGTATCAACAAAAATTGGTCTTACTCTACCATTTCTCAATACTTTAACAGGTAAATCTGGTTTTGATTCAATCTTTAAATTTTTAATTTCTTTGCTTTGTGTCGCTCTTTCCGATTTCTTCTGTTAGAGGAGCTATGTTAGATCCACTTTCTTCTATTACATTTCCACCTCTTGATTTTTGAAATTGCTAGCATTTTTCTTTCCTTCAATTTTTATTGTTCCATAGTTTTTAAGTATTGCTCCACCTGTTACGACAACACCTTTTATTCCAGTTTTGCATCGGCGGTTGTTTGGATAGTACCGTAATTTTCTCCAGTAGCTCCGTCAGTCAGATACATTCCTATACTACCTTCCCCAGTCAAATTAATTTCTGCTCCTGAGTGGTTGATGGCTTTTGAGACCTTTTCAGCCGCATACATACCTATAGCCTTGTCTCCAACAACATTTATTTTTCCATAATTTTTCGATTTGACCTGTATATTTCAAAGTATTTGTATCACTATCAAAATATCCTCCAGCCATTCCTATAGAATAAAATTTATTCTCAATATCACTGTTCCCAACTTTTAATTATTGGTTGAGTGGCTAGTCGTTTTGTCCATTAACTGCCAAAACCTGTTGTTTCTCCAACATTTCTTATATGATAAATTCCTATATTACCTTTTTCCTGATGAAAAATCAATATCAGCTAAATTTGATTAAATTTCCTCTTACATAAGCTCCATAGTTTTTATCTCCACTAGATTTCAATGGGGTTTTATTTGTGATATTTGCTGTCTTATCTTCTGAGAAAAATAAAAGTTGCATTTTGAGATAGAGCCACTTCATCTGTTGAATTTGCATTCAAAGTGCTACCCTTAGTTCTCAAAACATATCCCAAAGAGTCATCTCCCATTTTTATTTTTTGCTGAGCCATCTATAAGGAAGAATTTTTACTAACTATAGATACTGCAGTTGAATTATTCCCGACAGAAATTTCTCCACTTAAATCTACATTACTCGCTTCTAATTCTGTATGAGAATAAGCTCCAACACTTTTTGTTTCCCAAAATTTTTCCCACTAGTCAAGATATCTTTTGAATAAATACCATAAGTGTTATCTCCACCACTTATTTTCTCCTAAATTTTCTAAAAGTACTTGTAATATCTTTAGAGTACATACCAATATTAGGCTTTTTATTTGACTCAGCACTAGCTAATTCAATTTTCCTGTTACTTCATTTGTTACATTAGAACCATCTAAACCAAACATACCTACACCTTGATTTTTAGATTTGATATCAATAGTTCCTCTGCCCAAAAATTTGTGAAGTCTTTGCAGACATTTCCACACCTTTTATCTCCAGTGTTTCTATATTACCAAGATTCATTTCCTAAAATAATTGGCAGAAGAAGAGATTTGTTTGTGTTATTGTTATGAAATTCAACTCCTCTTCCTCAGATAGAGAAATTTTTCCACTAGCTAGATTTTTCAACTTTTATTTTCCATCACCCAAAAGTATCATTTATGATATTTTTATTTTCATCAATTCTATGAGCCATTCTAAAATTGCAATAGAATCCGCCACATCTACACTTCCACTATTTGAAGTTTCAGATCATTTACAGAATAAATTCCAACTGCACCTGTTGTTGAACTTGTTGAATCTTTTTGAACGCTTACACTTGCCCCACTTGCAATATCAATTTTTCCATAGTTAGTGTATAGCGCCCCACTGCCATTTCCATCATCTATTCTACTGGCTTTGACAGTTGAATTTGCTTCTAAAAGAAATAGATGTTTCAGTACTATTTGTAGCCCAGTAGCACTTGATCCCATAGCTAAAACCAACGACAGTCTTTTTCTCCGATAGCATCTAAACCTTGAGTATTTAATAAAAGCTTTTACAGTTTTTCCATTTCTTGAAAACGATTTTTCCACACTTACTATCAATTCTTTGTGAAAAATATAATCGTTGGTATTTACATCTACTTCATCTACTGCAAGACTTTTTATCTACACTTTGTATCTATATCGTAAAGATTAAGCCCATCAATAGCCGCAATTTTTAAATTTAGTTGCTCCATTTGTTGCTTCAACTCTAGCACCACCTAAATATGTAGAGATATTGGTATTGTGGTGAAGCCAACAAGGTGGTTATATCATTCAATCTCATAAGTCTTACGCTGTTTGAATGAACTTTGAAAACTGTATCTTGTAAAGTTATGTTGAAAGATTGAGTTAGATCTCACTTCTTTTCAAAACCTGTAGCATTTCCTGATAAATTTATCTCAGCATTACTTACATCAATTTCCCCATTATCTTTTGAATAAGAGCATATCCATTTTCCACTGTAATCAACTGTTGAAAATTTTGCTTCTATCTTTGTTGGGTTTCCTGTTGCGGTTCCTGCTCCACCCGCCATAATTGCCAGTTGCACCATCTGTAACTTTTATTTTCAAACCATTATCTAAACTTGCTCCGTTTGCTACAATTTTTCGCTGCATCTTTTGCACACAAGGCCCACACCCTTGATTAACAACTTTTCCATCTAAGTTTTACCATCCACCTCAAATTACAGATTTTCTGAGTCTGAGGCACATGTATAAGTAGTTACAACATTATTCCCTTGACTATGCATAAAGCTCCATTACTCTCATTTACATCTCCAGCTTTTAATTTCAAATTCTAAAGTTGAATTTATATCTACTTTTCCTATTATCAGAATAAATAGCAATGGCTTCAGGAGAATTTTTGCTACTCAACTTTCCATTAGTTGTAACAGTTTTATTTGGTGCTTTAGAAAATATAAACATATTTCCTTTCTCCACTTTTATTTCCACTCATCTTGCTTCAGACGAAAGATGCTCTCAGAGTTATATCTCCGTGTAGTCTTATATCTCCAGTCAGTAGCACAAAGCACACTGCCCTCTCCACCTCTGATATTAATATTTCCCTCTGGTAGCTATAATTTTCCTTCATCAGACTCCAACCGATTTTTAGAGAATTTTCTATATCTCATTTGTGGAACTTTTGCTCTGTAATTCAGAAGCAAGGGTTTTCAACAGCCAACCGCTTTCTTCAGTTAAATTTCTCATCTCCACCCTCTTTATTATGATTAGGCTTCAAACCATATTCAGGTTTGATAGTGGGAACATGGCAGGAATCCTTGCGAAATTATTCCTGGCGCCACAGTAAAGTTTTACTGTATTTAATGGATAAATGCCTGTCTCACCTGTTTAAAACATAAGAGACCTCGTGGTTCCATCTCCCTGAATGTTGATGGGAGTCGCACCATTACTGTAGTTTCTGATTTTGGTTGTATGTGCTGCTGCTTTGGCTCCAACAAGAGAAACCAACATTTTCTCTACCATATATATTCGTTAACTCCTCCATTATTTTTCGTAACGCCACTTTCACCACTGCCCCATAGAACTAGTAGCGGTAATAACTCCTAGCAACTCCAGAGTGAAAGATCTATTCACCTCTTTAACATTTGAATAAATGTAGTCGAAGATATGGAACTCCTCCAGTATCAGGTCCATATAAAAGACAACATTCTTTCTCTTTACTTTCTATATTTCCTTCTTTATAGTTCATTGCAACCATCTCTCACGATTTTCAATTAAATTAACTCTATTTGTTAATCCAGATTGAAAACTTGTTTGAACATATCCAAGAGTGTCCCTCCCAGCCCAACGGTCCCCTCGACTCTCCACATTATAGTTCACCGCTCTCTAGTATTTTTGATAATCCAAACTATTTGCATAGCCTCTCATTTGCATTATTCTTCTTCAGAAATTATTTTCATCTCATTTCTCAAATCTATCTCTAGAATTTCCTTCTGTTTCAAAATGCATAATGTCGACACTATGTTCATGATCATTTTCGCTAATAAAAGCAAGTCTAGAATCTTTTCATATGAATAAGGAATATCGTCTAATGATAGAAAATGAGGCTGATACATATAGACGTCCAGTCATTTTCTAGACGTCTTTAAGTCACCACTGCAAATTATAATTTATAGGTCTTACTTGAATTTCTCTCCTTTTTATAATCTAAAATGAGACCTTGTTCTCGTATTTCCTCCATCATTTTGGAAAGTACAGATGATGCTCCCTTTTTAACATCCTCTTTCACTGACGTTTGACATGAGTTTCCAGCAGTACCACCTGGATTACCTTCAGTCGAGTAAAGAATATCTCCCTGCACCTCCACTTTATCCATCTGCCAGGAGATCTCAGCAAAAGGAGCCAGCAAACATTAGGATCTCCTGCTCATTTATCTGGAGTAACTAATGAATCCATCTTCTATTGATGGAAGTTGGGTAAATCAGCCTTGGAGGGTCCAACAGTCCCGAGTTCTCCAACAACAATAGGTCTTATCTTTGCACTCACTGTTACAACAGAATCAGGCTCATCAATATAATTCAAAATTCGTTCCATTGTATGAAGTTTTGACAGACTTGTTCCACCTTTAACAAATTTTGCTAAAGAATCAGACTTACTGTTGAATCTTTTAATAGTGGCTTTCCCCACGAGTTAAAAATTTCATTTTGAACTTTATCTTCAGTAACTCTTATATTTTCCAACTGAAAAATCTTGAAAAGTATTTGCTCCAAACTGCCACGAGCTCCATGGAGATTTTACAACTCGACGTCCTTGTTCCATTAATTTTATCACTCTAATTTTCACTTGAAAGATTCTTTTCGTTTCTCTTTTTATTTGTTCTAATCTTTCTTTTTAACTTTTGCTATTGTTGATTTAATCTGAATCTTACTTATACTTTCAGATGAATTTTTCATTTTATTTCCGTCTGTATCTGTAGTAGTTTTGGTTTTTGATTATGGTCTTCGACATTTTCTTCCGAAAAAGCATTTACTCCAAGCATCAAAAATAAAATTGCTAGTCCTTTCGAGTATCTCACTGATTCGTATCTTTTTGCTAGTGCTTTTAAATTCTTTTCAACTTTAGATAAACTGTCTCCCATTTTTATCCCCCTTGTTTAAATTTTTATTATATTTCAATTTATTATACCCCCCTTATTTTGTCAACAATACAAACATTAAGATAACATACATCTTAAGTATTTTTCAAAATATCTAAGATGTATATCATAATTTTTATTTAATAATTTCTTTATATTTTCGTTATAAATCCTTTTGGTAAAACTCATTCCTATTTTAAAATAATGCTCTATCTTTTTCATCTTGCATTGTTGCTGAGTAATTTTTCGTCTATTTGTTTTAATGCTTCTGCTTTTTCTTCTAATTTCCCTTCAGATTTCGAAACTTTTAAACTCAAATATGAATCCAAGTTTATTTTTTTCTTTTGGTATTACAAATACATCCGTTCTTCCTCTTCCTGCTTCTAAATTTGATTTTATCTTGTAATGTTTTTCATTTGGATTAACATTCCTAGCACAAACATATGGTAGTTTGCTTCTTCTTGTTTAAAATCAAAGTAACTTGTTGATGTTAAGAAGATATATTGTAATTTGTCTTCAAAACCTTCAATATCACCATCAACTAAATAATTTATCAATTCATCAAAATCATTTTGACCTTTTAAAAACTTTTCTATAAATTTGATTTCAAAAGAAATGACTTTATTTCTAAATTCGGTATATCAATTATATATTTATTTGATATAGGATCATCAGTTTTCATATTTTTCCTTTTTACTCTTAGATATCCGCTTGCTATCATCAATGACCATACGTTTGAAGGATTTTGTGCAAGTTCTTCGAAACTAAAAACCAGGGTTAATTCTCTTTATTAATTCTTTTTCCATCAAATAAAGCTTTTTAAATCTTTAAAATTGATGAATCTGCTTTCGCTAGACTATCATATATCAAATCATTACTGATGTATTTACCCAATATGCTCCTAATTCTCCTGCTTTTATATAGTGTAATATTGACCAAGGATTGTATATTTCTAACCCTCCAAAAATTATAGCCATCATACCATTGTTTTACTTTGTCTATATCATATTCTAGTTCATAATATTTCAATGCTTCTTCTACTTCTTTTTGTGTCAATCCAAAATATGATGGAAATTCTTTTTCTAAAAGTATCGTAAACTTCTAAATTATTTAATCCAGAGAATATTCCTTCTTTTTGCTACTCTAACTATTCCAGTTAATACTGCCATCTCTAAATATTCATTATCTTTTTAGAACTGTGCTATAGAAATCTCTTAAAAAAGTCTCTTGCTTCTCCGTCAAAATACTCCATACATATATGCTGATACTATTGAGGGTGTCATACTCATCTATTAGTAAAAATTGGCTTTTTGTTGTAATGTTTATAGATGCATTCACATAAAAATCTTAAAGATTTTTTTATAATCTTCAACATCTTTTACTCGATAAAAATTCTATTATAATCTTCAAGTTTTTCATTTCATCTAAACTTTCTCGAACAATTCCAAAATCCAAGTAAAGATCTCTTACAATTCCTCTCATAGCTTCAAAACAACTTTTCCCAAGAACTTTGCTTTTACATCTTTCAATGAAGAAAAAGTATGGATATTGTCCTTGATGTTTAAAATATTCACTTTTTCGATATTTCTAAAGCCTTCAAATAATCTTTCTATTTTTCTTCTGCATTCTTCATACTAGAAAAATATTTTAAAGTTGTCATATTTCAAAAGTTTTTTCCAAATCTTCTTGGACGTGTAAATAATTTACTCCTGCACCATCTTTTTATTAATTCTTCAATCAAGATGTTTTTATCAAAATAGAATGTATCTCTATTATTGTCTTAAAAATCACTTACTCAAATCGCTAAACCTTTTATCATTTTACACCTCCTGTAAAAATTTTATTTTTATATTTTAAATGTTTTCTACTTATGTCAATAAATAAGGAGCTGAATATACATCCTAAACATTTTTTCAAAATATCTAAGATGTATTTTTAAATTTCTTATTTTTAATATATTTCATTAATTCTTCATTTTCTATTCTTGCCCAGCTAATATTTTTTCTCAATTACTAATGGATATTCTTTAGAAGCAGAAAGCATTTTGATCTTTTTCAATGATATTATTCTTATCTATTATAACATTTTTTAAGCCTTGCTCCCTCTTTTGATATGACAATCTTGCATAACCACACAATCTTCTAGGACAACATCAATAACTGTTCCTCTTGATAAAATTGAATTTTTCACTTTTCCCTCAATTATACAAACCATTTGAAATCAAAGAATTTTCAACTTCAGAAGTTTCTTTGAAAAGTGTAGGTGGGGTATCTTTTACTTTTTGTATAAACTTTTCTGCCACTATTCAAACCAAAAATATCATCTCTTACTTCTGGTTCTAACAAATTCATATTAAATTCAAAATATTCTCTAGTAGAATTTATAAATTGCAAATATCCTTTGAACTCATAAGCATTGATATTCAATGTTGCTAAATTTCTTGCAATTATTTCTGGAAGAGTTCCATATTTTTTCCTTCCTGAATACTATTGATTAGAAGTTTTCAACATCAATTCTTTACTAATTACAAAAAGCATCTAATGAAATATTTTCTTCTTCTTTAAAGAATAAATTTTTGTCCTATTCCGATGACACGATTATTTTCATCAATTTTTACTGACGAACAATGATTAAAATGTTCATTGGCATTTTTACTTTTTATAAACCATTGTAATTTCTCTTCCAGATGCTTCATGTTTTTCAATAAGATCTGCAACATCTAAATTACATAACATATGTGCATTTAAAACTACAATTTCTGTTTGAGAACTTCTAAAAGAAATATTCCATGATTCTTTTCTAATTCTTGATTGGTTTGAAGCAAAAAGTAGGATCTAACATTTGTTTAAAAATAAATATACCATCTCTTGCCAAGTCCCATTCAGCTCCCCATACCGATATGGTCAGTCAAAGAATTAAGTCCTTCATTTCACAAAACAATCCTACATTTCTAATCCCAACATTAACATATTTGATAAAGAAAGTCTATAATTCTATAAGAACCACCAACAGGTACAGAAGCTAAAGTTCTATCTTTTGTTAAAGGACTGATATTTTCATTAGCATCACCTAAATAAATTATTGCCATATAATCTCTAATCATAGTTAAAGCCTCCGTTCTATTATTTTCTTTTTCACCAATAACAACTATAGTTTGTCCATCTCCAACTTTAGCATTATCTAAAAATTTTTACATCATTAGCTATAATTGCCTTGTTAATTACAACATTATCTCCAATTTCTGTATCAGCCATAATTATAGAATCTATAACTTTAGAATTTTTCCAATTTTTACTCCAGAGAAAATAACAGAGTGAGTTACTTCTCCTTCGACTAGCAACCTTTATCAATTAAAATTTTATGAACCTTAGATCCCTTAGCAAAAATGATGGAGTATATACACCTTGTCTTGTGTTTTACTCTCCAAGATTTATCAAATAAATCAAGTTCGTTACTTTCTGATAATAAATCCATATGAGCTGTCCAGAAACTATCTATTGTTCCAACATCTCTCCAATATCCTTCAAATGGGTAAGCAAACATTTTTCTTACCATCGTTCAACATATTCGGTATGATATTTTTCCGAAGTCATTATCAGAATTTTCATTTTGTTCATCTTTTTCCAAATATTTTTCAAAAGTTTCCAATTGAAAATATAAATTCCTATTGAAGCTAAATCACTCTTTTGGTTGTTTTGGTTTTTCTTCAAATTCATAAATAGACATATCTTCATTAGTATTCATAATTCCAAAACTTGGTGCTTCTTCTAAAGGTACTCTAAAAACTCCTATAGTAGCTTCTGCTTCTTTTTGAATATGATACTCAAGCATTTTACTGTAATCCATTTTATAAATATGGTCTCCAGATAAAAATTAAAATATATTCTGGATCATATTCTTCGACAAATTTAATGTTTTTGATAAATAGCGTTGGCTGTTCCTTTGTACCAACCTTTTTCATCATTTTTCTTGTGTGAGGTTGTAAAACTGTTACCCCTCCATCCATTCTGTGTAAATCCCAAGGTGAACCGTGACCTATGTGACTATTTAATAGATGAGGGTTCATATTGAGTTAACACACCAACAGTATCAATTCCTGAGTTTGAACAATTTGTCAAAGTAAAATCAATTATACGATATTTTCCACCAAAAGCTACTGCTGGTTTTTGCAACATCCTCTGTTAATTGTTTAAGACGACTTCCTTGACCACCTAGCTAAAAATCATAGCAATAATCTTTTTCATATTTTTAGCTTTATTTTATAACTTTAAAAACATTGTAGAAATTTGCTGCTATATTAAGTTCTATATGAGTTTTTCTATAATTCCACTCCCCTTCTTTAGTTTTATATTTTCTTTTCTTAGATGATGAAGAGCCCCCAAAATCTTTGAAATTACTATCAAGAATTACTTCGTATTCTCCTTCAAAGTCAACACCCTAAAGGATAATTTTTCTTTTATCTGCTCCAGAAAAAGTGAAAACCGCTATTATAAAATCTTCTTTATCAGGAGTCTTTCTTAAAAATGAAAATCATATTTTCATCTATATTTTCATATTCTATCCATTCAAAACCATCTTGGCCATCATACCAAAGAGCTGGTTCTTCAAGATATAATTTATTTAAAGCCTTAACGTATTTTTGAATTTGTTTGCTCTCTTTATTTTCTTTCCAAAAGTTTCCATTCAATCTCTTCAATATCTCCACTCAGTCCTTGAACAAACTCATTACCCATGAAATTTAATACCTGAGTGAGCAATTTGATATGAATATAAATTTTTAACGTGAGCTAATTTATTTTCATAATATCCCGGCATCTTGTTTAAAATTGAATTTTTACTCAGAACTACTTCATCATGTGAAAGAGGTAGTACAAAAATTTTCTGTGAAAGCTTATACATAAAAGAGAAAGTTAATTTTCCATGATGATCTTTTTCTGAATAATGGATCTTGTTTCATATACTTTTAAAGTGTCGTTCATCCAACCCATATCATTTAAAATCAAAACCAAGTCCACCATCAGCTGGATATTTTGTTACAAGTGGGAAAGCTGATGAATCTTCAGCTATTAACATTACATCAGGACATTCATCGTGTAAACTTTGATTTAAGTGCTTCAAAAATTCTATTGAACGATGATGCTCTCTTATTTCATTTCCTTCTTTACAATAAAGCATATTTGAAATTGCATCCATTCTGATTCCATCAATATGAAATTCTTTTTATCCAGAAAAATAAATTTGATGTCAGAAAACTTTTAACTTCATTTCTTGAAACATTATAATTAGCTGTCCCCCATTCATTTTCTCCAAGATTTGCATCTTCATATTCATAACAAGCTGAGCCATCAAAACGATATAGACCATGAGCATCCTTACAAAAATGTCCAGGCACCCTAGTCTAAAAATAACGCCGATATTATGTTGATGTAAATAATTTACAAAATACATAAAATCTTCTGCCGTTCCATAACGACTTGTCACGAGAGTAATATCCTGTACCTTGATAACCCCAAGATCCATCAAAAGGATATTCAACTATTGGCATTATTTCTACGTGAGTGTAATTCATATCACTTAAATAATCTGCCAAAAGTTCAGCTAGTTCTCTATAATTATAATAAGATCCATCTTCTTTTTAATTTCCATGAGTCCAAGATGTACTTCATAAATGTTTATCGGTTTTATATAACCAATTTCTCTTTTATTCAGCCATCTCTTGTCTCCCCAACGATATTTTTTGGTTTACCATAAACTATTGAAGCTGTGTTCGGTCTCAATTCTGAATAAAAAGCATAAGGGTCAGCTTTTAACTTTATTTCTCCCCAAGATGTTTCTATTTGAAATTTATAAATAGAACCTTTTTTTAACTTTTGAATTTCAACTTCCCAAACACCTTCATCATTTAATTTTTGCAAATAATCTTGTTCTCTTGGAGACCATTCATTAAAAATCTCCACCACTGCAACAGATTTTGCCATCGGTGCCTTACACACGAAAAATTGTTGAACTTCTAGTTGGATGAGCTCCAAAAATATTCGTAAGCTGCTCTGTATTCGCCACGATGAAATAAATAACGTTCCATTTCTCCCATTGTATCACCTTACCTTTGTCTTAGAAATTCAAAATATTTTTGCCTTACTTCACTTCTTTTTATATTCCAGATTTCATTAGCATATTCAAGTATTGTTCTATCTGATGAGAACTTACCAGCATTAGCAATATTCTTCAACATTTTTCTTGACCAAGTCAATTTATCTCTATAATCTCTATTAATCTCTCTTTGTTTTCTTCTGTAATCTTCGAAATCTTCAAGAACGAAATATTGATCTCCTCTTTCCATCAATAATGAATGAATTTCTATAAATTCCACTTCCTAAATCACTTAAACTTCCATCGATAAGAGCATCAACAACTCTCTTCAAACCTGATACATTATTGTATGGGAATCTGAGATCATAACCTTTCTTCCATAATTCTTCTATATCCTCAACTCTCATACCGAAGATATATTCATTTTCTTCTCCAGCTTCTTTAGCAATTTCAACATTTGCTCCGTCTAAAGTTCCCAAAGTTAAAGCTCCGTTCAACATAAATTTTCATATTACCAGTACCAGAAGCTTCTTTACCAGCAGTTGAAATTTGTTCTGAAATATCAGCAGCTGGGAATATTTTCCGCAACTGTTACTCTATAATTTTCAACGAATACAACTTTCAATTTATCTTTTACATCAGCATCTCCATTTATGATTTGAGCAATATCATTTTATCAAACGGATAATTCCTCTTGCAACTTTATATCCAGGTGCTGCCTTTTGCTCCGTAAATATAAGTTACAGGTGTAAAATCCATATTTGATTTTGTTTTAATTGTTGATATAAATCATACACTTGAAAAATATTTAAAAGTTGTCTTTTGTATTCGTGTAGTCTTTTTACTTGTACGTCGAATATTGAATTAGGATTGATATCTAATCCTGAGTTTCTCTTAAATATTCAACCAATTCTTTTTCTTTTTCAAGTTTTATATCCCAAAGCTTTATTTAAAAACTTTTTATCATCTAAGAATGCCTCCAATTTTTAAGTTCAGATAAATCTTTTATCCATTTATCTCCAATTAATTCAGTTATATACTCTGCTAATTGTGGATTTGATTTTAAAAAAGCCATCTTCTTTGAGTAATTCCATTTGTTTTTATTTAAGAATTTTTCAGGATATAATTCATACCAATCTTTTAATTCTTGATTTTTCAAAATATCAGTATGTAGCTCAGCAACTCCATTTACCTTATGACTTCCATAAATTGCAAGCCGCTTCATATGTATCATATTTCCTTGAATGATAGACATTCTATTTTTGTCTGTCAATATCATTTGGATAGAATGCTGCAAGTTCAGTTCTGAATTGATTATGTATTCCTTCTGTTATTTGGAAAATTCTAGGTACAACTTCTTGATATAGTCCTACCCACCATTTTTCTAAAGCCTCAGCCAATATGTATGGTTAGTATATGCAAAAAGTTTTCTTTACAATTTCCCAAGCATCTTCCCAAAGAACTCCCTCAACATCAACAAGTATTCTCATCAATTCTGGTATTGCTATAACGGGGTGAGTGTCGTTTAATTGAATTGCAATATATTCTGGAATTTTTCAAATTCTCTTCCGTGAACTTTTTAAATTTTTAACTATATCTTGTAACGATGCTGAAACAAAAAGTATTGCTGACGAAGTCTTAATTTTTACCCTCATCTGTTGAATCATTTTGGATATAACACACGAGATATATCTTCAGCTAAAGTTTTTTGTTGTGTTGCATGTAAATAATCTTGTTGATTGAAAACTCCTAAATCTAAATCAACTAATGAATGAGCTTCCCACAATCTTAAAGTATTTACATTTTTTGTTCCATAACCAATTATTGGCATATCGTAAGGTAAAGCTCTTACAGAAGTATTTCCAAAATTAACGATAACTTCATCTTCAGGTCTTGCTACTGACCAAACATCTCCATATTTTAACCAAGTTTCTGGTTTTTCAACTTGATATCCATCTCTGAAAAATTGGTTGAAAATTCCGTTTCTATATCTTATGCTGTAACCTTGTCCTGGTAAATTTAATGTTGCTAATGAATCCATAAAGCAAGCCGCCAATCTTCCAAGTCCACCATTTCCTAAAGCTGCATCTTCTTCTTCATCTTCAACTTGATTATAGTCAACACCAACTCTTTTAAAAATTCTCTGATCTCTTTGTCAACACCTAAATTTATTAAATTATTTCAAAGCTCTTCCCATCAAAAATTCTGATGATAAATAAAAATGCTTGCTTAGTCTTAGAATATTTTTTTCTTTTGTTTCATACCAATCTTTTTGCTATGAAATTCATCACAGTGTCACCCTAAGGCTCTGTATATTTCAAAAGTACTAGCATCTTCTAATTTCACACTAAACTTTTCTAAAAGCTTTTCCTCCAATTTTGACTTCCATTGTTCCTTGTTAAATTCCATTTTCTACTCCTTCATCAAATCTATTATATTTCTTAGCTAAAAATTTTAGCTTATTTTCTAAATCTTCGTGCTTGTAATTTTTAAATACTCTCCACTTCCAATTTTCTCCAACTGTAGACGGTGTATTCATTCTTCCCTCAGCACCTCAAGCCTAAAAATATCTTGCAGTGGAACTATAACCTTGCGTGCTTTCGAAGCATAAAGAGCTTCTATTGCTCTCCACTGAATAGGATCCCCAGATGTTCGTATCATAATCTTTTAAAAAGTTTTTCAGATTTTCATCACAAATATTTTTTTATCATTTTATTTAAAGTTTCATACCACTCAACCATAGTCATATTATCGTGAGTGCCTGTATAGGCAACACAATTTTTCAGAATAATTTTTAGGGTTGTACATATTATCCCACTCTGTTAATCCGAATTGCATCACTTTCATATTAGGATATTCAGTTTGATCTAAAAGTTTAAAGACATCTGGAGTTAATGTTCCCAAGTCCTCTGCTACAATATCAAGATTTTTAATTCTTCTTCTAAAAATTTGAAAGAAATTATATCTTGGACCTATTTCCCATTTTCCATTGATAGCATTTTTATCTCCATATCTCACCGACCAGTAAGAAGCAAACCCCCTAAAATGATCAAGTCTTATTGTGTCATAAAGTTTGAGACTATGTTTCACCCTATCTATCCACCAAGAATAATTCTGCTCTTTCATGACTTTTCCAATCATATAAAACATTGCCCCAAAGTTGACCCTCTTTTTGAAAAATAATCAGGTGGACAACCAGCGACAGCTTTTATTTTTAAATGCTTATCAAGAGCAAAAAGTTTTTGGATTTTTCCAAGTGTCAGCACTATGACTTGCGACATAAATAGGTAAATCTCCGATAATTTTTATTCCTCTATCATTTGCATATTTTTTAATTTAAACCATTGTTTATGAAAATAATATTGGACAAAAGCTTTCGTATCTATAAATTTCTAAAAAAATCTTTTTCACGTTTAACTTCATCAAGATATTTTTATTCTAAATTTATATTTTTATCCCATTTATTCCAAATAGTAAAATTAAATTTTTATTTAAGTATAAAAAGAGCATAGTCTTCCAGCCAAAATAAATTTTCTTTTTGAAATTTATCATAGGCCTCCTGCTCTTTTGCAAAATCAAAAAAAGCTTGAGCTGCTTTTCTCAATAATAATTCTTTTTATATTTTACATCTCCATAATTTACTGGTAATACTTCCTGCCTTAAAATATTTACATCATCTTCTGTTAAATAATTTTCTCTAACTAATTCTTCTAAATCTAAATACAAAAAAATTACCTGCAAAAGTTGAAGGTGATTGATAAGGAGAATTTCCATATTCAACAGGACATAGTGGTAAAATTTGCCACAATTTTTGACCAGATGCAACTAAAAATCTACAAAACGATAAGCTTCTTTTCCAAAATCTCCTATACCATAAGAGCTTGGCAAAGAACTAATTGCTAGTAAAAACTCCACATTCTCTTTCATATTCTCCCCTTGCTTTTTTTCTTTTTCTTAATAATAGCATATTTATTAAATATTTTCTATATTCTTAAATACATATTATTTAAACATTTTATATCAATTTTTAGCACTTTTATAAAAAATTAAAAAGGCTGTTGCAAGCTAAGTGATTAAAAATTTACAAATGCAACAACCCTCTATTCTATTCAGTTATTTTTATAATTCATTAATATATTTTACTAATTTTTCTACGTCTTCCTCTTTTGTTGCCCAGCTAGTTACAAAACGAGATGTAGTTCCATTTCAATACCAAAGTTTTTCAACAGAAAAAAATAACATTCTTTTTCAAGTTTTTCAATTTGTTCTTGATTTAAGTCAACAAAAACTTGATTTGTATATGAATCAGTGGCTAAAGTAATATTTTTATTCATAAAAGCCTTTTTGATTTTTTTATAGCCATTTTATTCGAATGAACTCCAATTCTATAATATAGATCATCTTCAAATAATTTGGCAAATTGAACTCCTAATAATCTTCCTTTTGCTAAAAGCCCACCTTTTTGCTTAACAGAAAAATTAAAATCTTTTTATTTCATTATTTATAATGATAACAGCTTCTCAAAAAGTAAACCATTTTTTTGTTCCGCTGATATAGAAAACATCACAATATTTTTGCATAATCTTCTAAATTTATATCACAGGCTTCACTTGCAAGAGCTGATGCAAGTCTTGCCCCATCTAAAAACAAATATAAATCATTTTTCTTTACAAATTTTTAGAAATTTTTTCCAATTCTTTTTAGTGTAAACAGTTCCGACTTCTGTCGTATTTGAAATATAAACCATTTTTAGGCTTAACCATATGATGATCTTCTATGGTTTTTTAATTCTTTTTAAAAATTAAATCAGTCGTTAATTTTTCCATTTACTCCATCAACATAGAATAACTTTATGTCCTGTTGCTTCGATAGCTCCAGTTTCATCGTATAGATATATGTCCAGTTTTACAAGCAATAACTGCTTCATAAGGTCTCAAGCAATGAGAAATAACTGTTGTATTAGTTTGAGTTCCTCCTACTAAAAAAATAAATATCAACATCAGTATTATTTAATTGCTCTCTAATTAAATCTTTTAGCTTTTTGACAGTACTTATCTTCTCCGTAACCTAAAGTTTGTTCAAAATTTGTTTTTAACAAGGGCATCTAAAATTTCTTGACATGCTCCTTCACTATAGTCATTTTTAAAACTGATCACTAGTTTCGTCTCCTTTTATAATTCAAAATCAAAATCTGTTTGTCTTAATGCTTCATATAAAATAATGGCAGCTGAGTTTGAAAGATTTAAAGATCTACCCATAGGTATCATAGGAATTGTTATACATCTTTCTGAATTTTTCTTTAAAATATCTTCTGGTATCCCTCTTGATTCAGGACCAAACATAATAAAAATCATTTTTCAAACTTTACATCAGAATATTTTTGTTTAGTTTTTGTTGTAGCATAAAAAGTCTAGCACCTTGGTTAGCTTCAAGAAATTCTTCAAAACTTTCCCAAACTCTTAAATCTATTAATTTCCAATAATCTAAACCAGACCTTTTTATTTGTTTCTCATCAAGAGAAAATCCTAATGGCTTTTATCAAATGCAATTTTTGTATTTGTAAGTACACAACTTCTTCCAATATTTCCAGTATTGTATGGAATTTCAGGTTGATATAATACTATATTCATTTTTCCTCCAGTGTGATAAATTTGAAAAATCAGTAATTTCTAATTTTCCATTTCATATTTTACAATTGAGTAGCTAGTATTTTTGGAATTTCCTCTTGACTCAAAGTTGAAAACATCTTTTCCAGAAATATAATGCAATAAAACTTTTAAGAGTTGCTCCGTGACTAACTAACTAAAACTCTTTCATAATTTTTATTTAATTCTAAAAATTTTTCTAAACCTTTTTACTCTTTTCTCTAACTTCTAAAAACTTTCTCCATGAAAAGCTGTTGGATCATAACTTATTTGATCGAAGAAAAATTTTTTAATTGCTCAGGATAAAGTTGTTTTAAATTCTTCGTGAAGCTTTCCTTCCATATCTCCCATCGAAATTTCATGAAGTCATTAAAATTTCGACTTCTTGTTTTCTGTCTCCTTTATATAATTAGCAGTATCATTCGCTCTTTTTAAAGCTGATGAATAAAATTTATCAAATTTAACATCTTTTAATTTTTCCTAATAACTTTTGCTTGTTCAATACCAAGATCTGTTAATGGAGAATCAGAAAGACCTTGAAATCTTTTTGAGTATTCCAAATCGTTTGACCATGTCGTACAAAATAAATTTCCATTATTGATAGACTCCTTTAATTTTGTTATAATAATATATTAATTATACAAAATTTTTACAAACTATGTAAAATAAAATTGAGGTGAAAAATGAAATTTTTAGGAATTATACCGGCAAGATATTCTTCAACAAGATTAGAAGGAAAACCTTTGAAAAATATACACGGACATACAATGATAGAATGGGTTTATAAAAGAGCAAAAAGTCAAATTTAGATGCTCTTGTTGTAGCAACTGATGATGAAAAGAATTTACAACGAGGTGCTAAGGTTTGGTGAGAAGCAGTTATGACTAGAGCTGATCATCAAAATGGGACTTCAAGAATTGCTGAGGTCTGTGAAAAAAATAAAAGATTATGATGTGGTAATAAATATTCAAGGAGATGAACCTCTTATTCAAGTTGAAATGATAAATTCTTTGATAGAAACTTTTTAAAAGAAACTCCAGATTTAATTATGGGAACTTTGAAACACAAGCTTAAAGATAAAGAAGAAATTGAAAATCCAAATAATGTTAAAGTTGTAACAGATAAAAAAATGATTACGCAATTTATTTTTCGAGATCGATTATACCTTATCCAAGAAAAAAATGAAAATTTATCTTACTATAAACATATTGGAATTTATGGATATAAAAAGAATTTGTAATTGAATATTCAAAAATGGCTTCAACTCCACTTGAAGAAGCAGAATCTTTAGAACAACTTAGAGTTTTTAGAAAATGGATATAAAATAAAAGTTCTAGAAACAAAACATAGTTTGATCGGTGTTGATACTCCTGAAAATTTACAGCAAGTTATCGACTATATTTCTGAAAAATAATATCAAACTTGATTAATTTTTAGGAGGAATGAATGAATAAAAATATTTACACTTGTGTTTACTGCTTTTAATATTGGTATCGTGTTCTAGTAATAAAAATAAGACCAATTAAACCTAACGGAGATTTTTAATACTTCGGCTTCTAGTTTGTCTTCAAAAAGAAAGAGATAGGGTGAGAGAGAAAATAAATTTAGAAAACACTGTCTTTTAAAAAAATGAATTTACCTCTACCACCAAATACTTTTTGGTCAGCCTATACCTTATCTTGTCCTGTTAATGATAATCACAAAGAAGATTTTTGATGTCTTTGAGGAATATGATGAAGATAAAAGCTTTTAAAATATTTTTAAAAATTTAAAACTTAGAGGACACGGAGATAATTCTGCATACTGGAGATGGAAGACAAGTATAAAAAAAGATGATTTATATGATAAAAATTCCAAATAGAATTATTGCAATTTCTAAAAACAATCAAAAATGTTTTTTTACTCTTGCAAATGGAGAATGGAAAAATATTCCAATTTCTAATATTGGAACTGTTAAAGATATAATTGTTGCTGCAGAGGAGAATCTGGAATAATTACTCATATTCTTATAGTAACAAAACAAAGGAAAAATATTTAGTAGCCAAAGAATTTAACGTGAGAAAACTTTTTAGCAACTAATACAGCTCTTCATGGTTCGAAAGGAACAGAAAAATTCTTATGCTGATAAACCAATAACTCCAACTTGTAGTCCATTACCATCTGCATATCTTGCACTTGAAGAGGATGGAAACTATATTCATATATATGGTGGAGGATATGGACACGGTGTTGGTATGTCTCAGTTTGCAGCTGGAACTTTAGCTAAAGATGGAGCTAGCTATAAAGAAATTTTAAAAAGATATTACACTAAAGCAAAATTTGCTAGATGTAGAAGATATCTTGGGAGATAACAAAGAAATAAAAGTTGGAATTACATCAAATGGAAGTCTTGATCACGGAAGATTGTCAATATCATCTGGAAATAAAGTTCAAGTTTATAATGATGATTTTGATATAACTATACCTGCAGACGAAAAATTGAAGTTAAGTCTGTTTCAGGAACTACAGTTATCACTCTTGAAAATGGAAAAACTTTTAAAACAGAACGAGCTTTTAAAATTTTTATTCAAAAGGTAATTATTTAACAGTTAGCCCAATAAAAAGGTCACACATCTGCACCTAAATATAGAGGAGTTATAACTGTTATACCTAATGGTTCTCATTTGAGAGTAATCAATACTTTAGATATTGAAAAATATTTGTTGCAAGTTGTACCAAGTGAAATGCCAAGAAGTTTTTGGAGTGGAAGCATTAAAAGTTCAAGCTGTAGCAGCAAGAACTTATGCTGTTAGTGATATTTTTAAAAGGTAAATACATAAAAGATGGTTTCATATAAAAGATACGGTTGAAAGTCAAGTTTACAATAATCAAGTTGAGAATGAAGATGCAACTCGTGCTATTGAAGAGACAGAAGGTAAGATAATGACTTATGATAATATGCCAATAGATGCAAAATATTTTTCAACATCAGCAGGTTTCACTTCACATGCAAGCAACGTTTGGTAGAATAAAAATTTATTTGAAAGTGATCAAAAATGATGACGTAGGTTTTTCCTGACGTCATCATTTTTATAAATATTTAAAACATTTCATTTTCTAATTTTTTTCAATGGCAGCTATTCTCTTTTCTAAACTAGGATGAGATGCAAATAGATTTAAAAATCCATCTCCAGAAAAATTATTTGTTATTTTAAAAGCTTTGCAAATTCTTTTATCACTAGCTTGAAGATTTATACGTCCCTCACTTATTTCTTTCAAACGTAACAAAAGCACTTTTCATATAAGCTGGATCTGTTATTTTTGCTGCAAGTCTATCTGCCCCATATTCTCTACGTCTTGAGTAAGCACTCGAAAACTAATCTTCCAAAAATATTAGCAATATTTCTAATCAAATAATATGTCATCAAACTTGAACCTGCTCTTCTATTTCTATCGTTGTTTCCCATTAAAAATGGAATAGTCACAATCAAAGCAAAAGCTGAAACAAATCCTTCAAGTATTGAAGACGTTAGCATATCTCCATTTACTACATGAGACATCTCATGAGCAAGTACACCAATAATTTCTGTTTCATTCATATTATATAGCAATCCTTCTGATACAGCTACTAATGCTGAATTTCTACTAGCTCCTGTAGCAAAAAGCATTGACATCAGATGAAGGATATACACCTATCTCTGGCAAATTTTTTTATTTCTAATTTTTGGCTAAGCAATGTAACAGTATCAACTACCAATTGTTCCTTTGGATTTCTTGCTCCACCGTTGCTGATTAATCTTATTCTATAAGCTCTTTTTTTACCATTGCCTTTGAAAAACATTAAAGATACAAGTGGAGTTGCAAAAAGCAAATAATATTAGAAGAGGAAAATAATTTAAAATTTCATTTCCTAAAAAAATATAAATTAATAAGTAACTGGCAAATATACCCATCATAACCCAAGCTCCTATCTTAAAAATATTTAAGTGAGGTGCCTTTACTTTATATTTTTAATTCTGATAAACCTTTCATTGTATCATCTCCTTTTTAATTTTTATTCTGTTCTTAAAGCATCGATTGGATTTAATTTCGCAGCACGTCTTGCAGGACTAACTCCAAATATTACTCCGACAATTATTGAAATGCTCATCGAAACAATTATTGATAAAATTGAAAAATACTGGATTAATTCCTATTACAACTCCAATTAATACACTTAATAAAAGTCCCTAAAATAATTCCAAATATCCCACCTATAACTGTTAAAATAATAGATTCAAACAAAAATTGTTTAAGTATGTCTTTATTTTTTTGCTCCCAATGCCTTTCTAATTCCAATCTTTTGTTCTTTCAACAACTGTTACAAGCATAATATTCATTACACCAATACCACCAACCAAAAAGAGAAATACTTGCTGCCAAAGTAACAAACAAACTCAAAGTAGATAAAATTTTATCAAACGATTCTATATCACTCGATACAGCATTAGTAATATACAAATCTTTAACGTTTTTATTAAATTCAAGTAAGGCTTTGGCATCGACCATTGCAGTAGCTAAGTCGTTTCCATTTTTAGCTTCTATTATCATATTGTCAAATATATCTGGATCTTGATTGAAAGAAACCGAATAAGTTTTTATAAGGCATTCTAAATAAAATTGGAAAATCATCGTCTTCTCCAAAAAATTTTACTAAAATGATTCATAGGGACTTTTTATATACTCCAACAATCTTATACGAATGTCCAACCTTTTTTTCTGTCCTTACTTATTTCTAAATATTGTCCTAATGCTGCCCACGGACTACCGTATAAATTTTTTTGGCAGACATATTATCTATAGTAATCACTTTTTCATTTGTATCATATTCAAATGGTAAAAAAATTTCTTCCATATACTATAGTGACTGGAGAAATTTTTTCAAAAATCTTCTGTACTTATATCTCCGAAAAGCAAACTTAGGCCTATTATCTTTTAAAAACTCTAAATCTATCTTCTATACTTACAGCAACACTTTTTAAATTTATTCGATGCTTTTTAACATTTTTCACTGTATCTAGTGTGAAATAGTCCTTATATTTAAAAATTTTCATTTTTGTAATCGATAGTTACTGTAAATTTTACCATAACCAATTTTTTCAAATCTCCTAGTACACTTTCACGTCCACCATTACCTATTGCCCACATAGCAATAACTGAAGATATACCAATTATTATTCCTAACATTGTAAGAAGAGTTCTAAGTTTATTTATTTTTTAGAGTTGCAAGGCTTCCTTTTAATATATCGAAAAACTCATATTATCTCACCATCTTTAAAAACAATTTTTCTTTGAGCAATTTCTCCAATATTTGGCTCATGAGTTACTATTACTATGGTTTTTGCCCATTTTATTTAATTTTTGTAGAATTTCAATAATTTCCTCTTCAGACTTACTATCTAAATTTCCAGTAGGTTCATCTGCAAGAATTATACTGGGATTATTTACCAATGCTCTAGCAATAGCAACTCTTTGTCTTTTGTCCACCCGATAATTCGTTTGGCCTATGATGAACTCTGTCTTTTAGTCCGACCATTTCTAAAAAGTTCCAATGCCTTTTGATGCCTATCAGCTTTTAGGTACTGACGAATATACAAGAGGCAGCTCAACATTTTTCAAGAGCAGTTAATCTTGGTAATAAATTAAATGATTGAAAGATAAAAACCAATTTTTATTCCTAATCTCACTCAACTCATCTTCCGTCGATTTTGAAATATCGATGCCATCTAAAAATATATTCTCCATTGTATTCGTGGTCAAGGCAACCTAAAAATATTCATCATCGTAGATTTCCCTGAACCAGATGAACCCATTATTGCTAAAAATTCTCCTCTTTAACTGTAAAAAGAAATATTTTTTTAAAACTTGTAATTCCATTGAGCCATTGTGATAAGTTTTATTAACATTATTCACTGTTATTATCATGATTTTTTTCCTTTTTCTTTCTTATCTTTTACTGGTGTTTCTTGATTTTTGTCCTTGTCCTTCTGCTAAAAATTAAACCATCTTTCAATCTAGAATCTGGATTTAAAATCAATTTTTTCTTTTTCAACAAGCCCTTTTGTTACAATAATATTATCTCCCATAATATTTTTCACTTCGACTACTTTTTCTTTCAACAGCATTTTTATTATTTAAAAATGTAGACAAAATATTCTCCATTTTCATTAAGAAGAGCAATCTTAGGTACTATTATATTTTTCAGGAGCTTTTTATTTGTAGTACAGCTTTTATTTTTGAATCCAGGAACTAAAGTTGGTATTTGCTCATCAGTTTTTTTACATCGGCCTCTAAAAACATTTTTCTGAAGTAAGAGTTGATGTAGTTGATAGTTTTTGAAATTTTAACTATCTTTCCATCATAAATTTTATTATCATCCGATATATCCTGTCTAACTTTTTATATCTTGTCCAACTTGAACAACTTGAGAATTATATTCTGGAATTTCAACAACTATTCTCAAATCGTTTTGAATCAATTATTTCAAGCAAAGAACTATCTGTATCGACTAAATAATTTTCTTGAGCTTTTAAATTTGATACGACACCATTTACTGGACTTTTTATTTCAGTTGCAGTCTTTTGTAGAACTTCATTAAATTCATCAATATTCAATTGAGAAATTCTCAAGCTATCTTCAAGATTTTTCACTTCATCTCTACTAGCTCCACCCAATTTTATAAAAGTTCTTGAGTCGTTCTTAAATCTCTTTGAATTTTTGTAAATTAATTCTTTTCTTTCTCGATGCTTCTATCCAACTTATTTTTCATCGTCATCAAAAGTCATAAGAACTTGACCTTTCTCAACATAGTCCCCATTTTTTTATAAAGACTTCTTTAACTTTTCAACTTTTTATCAACAAATATTCCTATGGGATTATTTGCTTGGATACGTCCATTTAAATTTAATGTACCTATATCATCACTCTTTTCAACTTCTACATAGGCATAATCACTTAAATAAATTTTATCATTAGAACTTTTATTCTTAAAATAGTAGGCTAGAGCAAGCACTATAATAAGCAATAAAAATTATATATTTTATTTTTCCCTTTAAATAAATTTTTCAACTTTTTCCTCCACTTTAATTATTAATTATTAATTTTTATTTTATAAATAAAAAGCATTTAAATTATTCTTTGCTTTTTTTGTTTCTATTTCTTGAGCAAGATATTTGTTATACTCATCAATAACATCTAAGTAACTAGCTCTATTCAACTCATATTCCTTTTCTTTTTATAAGATATTTTTTTATTGGCAATATCAGTTTTTATCAGCTATTGAAGCCAATTTTAACAATTCATTGTATTCAGCTTTCAATTTTTTTCTTTTTCAGACTTGATTGTTTTTCTTTCTCTTGCAATTCATTTTTTTAAATTTTCATTTTCTAGAACATTCAATTTATATTCTGAATCAGTAGAAAAAGTTTTTTTAGAAAATTTTTATACTAAAAACATCTTGATCTCTGTAATATCTATCTCCTCTTAAATTTTTATCAACTCTTTCATAAGCTAAATATAAATCTGGCATAAATCTATCATAGTTCGAATATTTTTCCCTTTCCTCCGCAACCTGTAAATTTATTTTTATCTGTTCCAAATCTTTTTTTCATATAATTAGCTAGTAATGAATCAATATTTATCTTATTAGTTTCAAAATCTGTAAGTTGATAATTTTTAAAATCTATATCAAAATCATTTTTCCAATTTCATAGTAGCTATTTAATTTTGTTTCTAATATATCAATTTGTAATCTTGCATTTTCAGCTTCTAGCTCAACAGATTCCAAATTTATTTTTGGGCTAGCTCTAACTCATAAGATTTTTATTTTTGTAATTCAACATCATAATGTTCATAAGATTTTTGTGTACTCTAATTCGTTCCGTACATCTAAAAATATTTTTTTATAAATTTATTAATTCTATGCTTCTAAGTTCTTATCATAAGAAATTTGATTTAACTCTTGAGATAATTTATTAATTTTTAAATCACTTCTATATTTTGAATAGAAAACATCTTTTAAATTTTTTTCTATACCATAACTGATATAAGAATTATCTTTTTCCACATAATTAGAATTTACAAAAAGAGGTCCAAAGCTAACTTTTATTTTTGCAAAGTTTTATCGTATTTTCTTTTCTCTATCTGGAAATAAATTTTCACTTGCATTAAAAAGTACTTGAAATAGTCAGCCCATTAAAATCTCCAAGCTTATTATCCAAAAATTTTAATATCGTTACTTCTCTTTTTGTTTTCAAAATTTTTTTATATTCATAACTTTGTTTATTATTTTTCTATTTTAGTGAGTGCCTGCTCAACAGTTAGTGTTTCATTTGCAAAACAACTAGCTGACAAAAAAATAAAAATAAAAATTTTATTTTTCATTACTTACTCCTTGCTATAATTTTTAAAGCATTTTTAAATTTTTTTCTTAAACCATTCTCTCAAAGATTTAGGTTCTATAATTTCTGCATCATCTAAAAATACGAAAAATATCTTTTGATTTGCTCTTCCGAAGCTTCGAAATCAAATATATCTCCACTTTCTTGTATTAATTTTTGGTCTATTAACTTTTAAATTATTCAAAAGCTTTTTCCCGTTCTCACTAAGTCTTATCTTAACGACTTCCCTTGAGATAAAAAGGATTAAAATTTGCTATAGTATTTTTATATATTCTGCTTCATTCCAATTTCCAAGTTCTGAAGTTGTATAGACAGATTTTACATGGCTCAATTTATAGTTTTTATATTTTTCTTCCTCAAAGTCGTAGCAAAAAATATAATTGGCTATTTCTAGGTCTGAACTTCCAATAAAATATGGACTAACTTTTACTTTTTCTATCATCAGCAAAGGTAAGATAAATATTTTTTTCGTCGTATCGCCAGATTTATTCTTTCCACAGCTTCCTTAAAGACGAAAAGCTCTCTTTTATTTTTGAATTTGTTGCATATCTAATAAGTAACCTTCTCATAAATTCAGATTCATTTTGAGCATTGTTCTCTCTTAAAACGTCATAATATATAAGACTGGCCTCTTTATTTAAATTGAATTGTATACTAGATTTTTTGAACTTTCTTCAGCAATATTAGGATCGCCCTTAAAATCTTTGTATTTGTCATTTAAATTTAAAAATACATAGTTCATAAAACAATTACTTGTTACATTAAAATCTGCAATATCATTTTTTTATAATTTCATAAATATTTTGTGGCAAAAGTAACTTTAATTTTTATTCACTTTATTCCTCCAATATATATTTTTAATTGATTGTATTCCTTGTCATTTAATATTGCCTCAATCAAAAATTCCATTATCAACATATTCTTCTGACTTAACTATTGCATTTCTATGAAGCATGTGCTGATAATTGTGTATCCGTATATGGAATTAAAATTTTTACAATTATGAGCCACAGTTGGTAAATTTTTCTTTAATTAAATCTATAAGTTCATCCAAATTTTCTTTTTGTAACAGCACTCGTTGTTATGAGCATATAATTTGGATATAGCTCTTTAATTTTTGAAATTTTTCCATCTACCTCTTCCTGTGAAAGTTTTTCAACAGCCTTGTCTATTTTATTTAAAACCAAAAATTTTAACTTTATCCAAGCAATTAAGTTCTTTTTAAAACTTCTTCAACAGATGCAATCTGTTCCATAACATCATCTGAAGCAATATCTGCAACGTGTAATATCAAATCTGAAAATATAACTTCCTCTAGAGTTGACTTGAACGATTCTGACTAAATCATGTGGTAATTTTTGAATAAAATCCAACTGTATCAGTTAGAGATATAATTCTTTTATCTTTTTAGTGCTATAGTTCTCGTTGTTGTGTCAAGAGTAGCAAAAAGCATATCTTTTGATAATACTTCTTCCTTTTTTTAAAGTTTTATCACTGGGATATAGCTCACCAAAATATTTCTTAAAGTCGATTTTTCCAACATTTGTATATCCAGCAAAGGATACTCTAGCAATACCAGATTCTTCTCTTCTTTCTCTTTGAGTGCTTCTAATTTTTTTCTAATTGCTTCAAGCTCGTCTTTTAGATATGAAATAGTTTTTCTAATATTTCTTCTATCTATCTCAAGTTTTCTCCTGGTCCCTTCGTTCCAACTCCACCACCAAGTCTTGACATCGTAATACCAAAACCTATAAGTCTATTACTTCTGTATTTCAATTGAGCAAGCTCGACCTGTAGTTTTGCTTCTCTTGTTCTTGCTCTTCTTGCAAAAATTTCAAGTATTAATGTTGTTCTATCAATAACTTTGCAACCAGTCACTTCTTCCAACATTTTCAATTGTAATCCACTTAGTTCTTCATCAAAGATTAGAAGATTAGCTTTCTTTATTTGTCTTGCAAGAGATAGTTCATGAACTTTCCCAGAACCAATTAAAAACTGGATCAGCTTTCTTTCTCTTTTGAAAAATTTTACCTACAACTTTAACATCACAAGCATAAGCAAGCTCTTCTAGTTCGTCCAAATATTTTTCGTCATCAATACCAACAAGAATAGCATATTCACTATCATCTTCTGTTATATTTCTTTTTCTTAAAATTTCTTCGACATCTTTTACCGCTGATAAATAATCAAAATCATTTAAATTTTTTTCAAAAAAAGTTTTTCATAAACTAGTTCATCATTTACAATATTACAAACTGCAACTTCACATCCAGTAACACCATCATCACTTACACCAATTGACACAATACAGTCTAATTTTAATTTGATAAGAGCTGAAATATCCACAGAAGAAAGATGCGGATTTCCACCTGGGTGTGTATGAACAATTCTCACACCTGAGAGTTTTTCTCATAAACAGGTATGGGTGGAAGATTCACTGTGCTACTATCTCCTATAGAAATTTCTATAATATTTCCTGCTCTATCGATAGCAATATTAATTTCTCTATTTATTTTATTGCTGACATCTGGCAATGTAGTCTATAATTTCTGTGCTCTATAATTTTTTCCTTTTTCAATTCTAATTTTAAATAATTCATCAAGATTATTCAAAAATATATTCTTTTAGTCCAGCTGTATTTCCACTCAATCATATTTCCTCCATTACGATAAAAATATGCCTCTTTTTATTTTTGAAGCTGTTTCATAGACACTTGTTTTTTTGCATTAATATCAACTATATAATCAGCTGATATCCTATATAAAAATCTCTCTTCTCCAATAAATCTTCTATAATCTGTCTTCAGCTTCATTTAATATTGGCCTTGTATTTGAATTTTTCAATCTTAAATACAGGCAATCTAAATTTGGATTTAAATAAACAATATAGGAAGTCTCTTTTTAATCTTTTAACATTTTCGTTATCTAAAATTGAGCCACCACCAGTTGCTATGACACAATCATTCTTTGCAGATTCTTGCAAAATTATTTCCCTTTCTAAATCTAAAAATAATTTTGTCCCTTTTCTTTTAAAAATATCAGCAATTGATCATGAGCTTCTATAACTTTATCTATATCTACAAATTTCATATCCATCATTTTGCAAGGGCTTTTTCCAACAGTTGTTTTTCCTGCCACCCATAAAAGCCAATTAATGCTATGTTATCTTTCATACTTTTTCCTTTTAATATATTTATTTTTTAGTATTTATTATACCATAAAAATCAAAAGACGACGCTCAGTTTTCCGACGCCGTCATTTTTATTTTATAAGGAAAGCATAAAAGTAAATAGTAAAAATTAGTCTCTGACGTCCGTATTAGTTTGAAGAGTCTATGTTCAGACTCATACGGCTATCAAGAGAATTTATTTATTATATAAATAAAAACAAAGAAATTGTGATATAATTTAAAAATACATAAAAATAATGGAGAAAAATGAGAATAAAAAGTTACACTTGCTTATGAAACAGAACTAGATTTTTATCAAAATGGAGAATATATAAAATCAGATATAAAGATTAGAAGTTTTTCAGAAAATGGGAAAAATTTAATAAGAAAAATTTGAGGCTGACATAGAAAGGGGAGAAAAATTGGAGTTATACTCTAATAGCAATATTGAAAAGAAATATACATTGATAATTGAAAAAAATATAAAAATAAGGGGGAAAAATATGTCTTACTTAACTATTAAAAAGTATTTTACAAAAAGATATTGAAAGAAAAAAATTAATGGGAGTTGTAAAGGCAGATAGCAATGAAAAAGACACTGTAATTACAGAATTAAATGAATATGTTGTTACAGAAGAAATTAGAGAAAGATTAACAAAATTTTTTGATAAATATGTTGATTCAATTAATTTTCCAACAGAGGATATGGGAGTATGGATTTCTGGTTTCTTTGGTTCAGGAAATCACATTTTTCTAAAAAAATGATAGGACATATTTTAGAAAATAAATACTTATGATGGAAAAAAAGTTGTAGATTTTTTTAAAGATAAAATAGATGATGCAATTTTAATGGGAAATATTGAAAAAGCTGCTGAGATTCCCAACTGATGTAATTTTTATTTAATATAGATAATGTAAGTGATCAAGACACATATCAAAAATAAAGATAGTATAGCACTTGCTTTTTTTGAAAAATTTAATGAATATTTAGGTTTTACAAGAGATGATATAGAAATAGCAGAATTTGAAAGAAAACTTTGGGAAGATGGGAAAAATAGAAGAATTTAAAAAATTTTTTTGAAGAAGAATCTGGAAAAAAACTTGGAAAGATGCAAATAGAAATTTAGATTTTTTCATTCAGATGACTTTATTGATGTTGTAGAAAAATTAGGAATTATGAGTAGAGAAAGTGCAGAAAGATGGCTTGAAAGAGATGTAGTTAGGTCTATAAGTGCTGAAAGTTTTAGGGATATACTTGAAAAATTATTTGAAAAATGAAAAGATCCTAAACACAGAATAGTTTTTAGTGGATGAAATAGGTCAATATATTGGTGATAATTCAAAAGCTTATGTTAAACTTTACAAACCTTGAGTTGAAACTTTGGGAGTTAAATTTAAAGGTAGAGTTTGGGTTGGAGTTACATCACAACAAGATTTAAGTTCTATACTAAATAATAGTGAACATAGAAAAAAATGATTTTTCTAAAATTCAAGATAGATTTAAAACAATGCTTGCTTTTATCAAGTGGAAATATTGATGAAGTTATTAAGAAAAGACTACTTATTAAGAAAAAAATTGAAGGGAGAAGATTTAGAAAAAAATCTTTGATAAAAAGAGAGTTGAAATTGAAAAATTTAATACATTTTGAAAAACAATGACTTTACCTCTATATGATGATAATAAAGACTTTTTCAGAAACATATCCTTTTGTTGCTTATCAATTTAATCTACTACAAAAAAAGTATTTGAAAAAGTTAGAAATATGGGACATTCTGGGCAACATATGTCAAGAGGAGAAAGATCTTTATTGAGTTCATTCCAAGAAGCTGGAATAAAAGTAAAAAGATAAAAAAATATAGGAATACTTGTGCCATTTAATTATTTCTATGAATCAATAGAACAATTTTTAGAAGACAATGTAAGAAGACCATTTATTCATGCAAGAAATGAAAAGGGAATAGATGATTTTGGATTTAGAAGTATTAAAACTTTTATTCTTATTAAAAAGGAATTAATGGGATAGAACCTACTTTAAATAATTTAACAAGTTTTATGGTAGACTCTATGGATTGTGATAGGATAGAACTTGAAAAGAAAAATAAAAAAAGCATTAGAAAAACTAGAAAAAGAAGTTTTAATTCAAAAAGATGGAGAAAAATTATTATTTCTTAACAAATGAAGAACAAGATATAAATAGAGAAATTGAAAGAGAAGAGATTGATTTAAAGAAAATTGATGAAAAAGATAGATTCCTACATTTTTTAAGGAAATATTTACAAAGAATAGTATTCTAATGGAAGAAACAGGAAATAAATATAATTTTTACTAGAACTATTGATGAAACAATTTATGGTAAAATCAGGAGAAGATTTAGCAATAACTATTTTTTTACTGAAAGAGCAGATGATTATGATAATGTTGCTATTGTAGGTACAAGACCAGAAAGTGACTTTAATATTAAGATTAGCAAAAAGACGATGAAACTTATAGAAATGAAATTAAACTATTTTTTTAAAAGGTGGAATCATATATTAGAAATAAACAAAAAGATAATGAAAGAGAATCTATTATCAGAATATTAGAAATAAAGCAAAGAGAAAATAAAATAAGAGATAGAAGAATTAAAAATGAATTAGAAAAGACTTATAGGAGAAGCAGAAGTCTTTGTTTATGGACAAAAAAACAAGATATTAAAACAAAAGATGCTTCTAAGAAAAATTGAAGAAAGTTTAAAAGCTTTAGCAAATCACAGATTTCATAAAGCAAAAACTTGTTAAAAAGCCTTATGATGAAGCTGAAATAAGAAATATATTATCTTATGTTTATGACACAGAAAAAAATGGAATATTGTTTGATATTAAAAAAAGATGTTGAAAGTAATATAAATTCTGAAGCTATAAAAGAAGTATTAGAAAGAATAACATTACTTGAAAAAGAGGAGATACTCCAATAACATTAAAAAAATATAAGTGAATATTATTTGAGAAGTCCTTATGGTTGGGGACAACTTACAATCAATGGTTTAGTTGGAGAATTGTGGAAATATAAGCTAATAGATTTACAGGAATCAAAAAGTCCTTGTTACAGATGAAAATACTGCAACAAATTTACTTACAAAATTGCAAAAATAAAAATCTTGAGAAAAATTGTAATTTCATTAAGAGAAGAAATAGATCCTGAACTTATAAAAAAAGTTAATAATTTATTGAAAAGAAATTAAAACAATTAAAAGAAGACACAGGTGAAGTTAGTCTTGATTCTCCAAAAAGAAGATTTGTTAGAGATATTTAAAAAGAAAAATTGGAATAGCAAATAGTTATAAAAATAGAAATGTGAACATAGTAAGTATCCAGGGAAAAAGAATTGACTGATTGGATAGACCTGTTAGATGAGATTATTTTTATCTAAGGATAATGCTGAAAAACTCTTAAAGAAATTTCTTAGAAATGGAAGATGAAACTATCAAAAAGAATATGATAAAGTTGATAGAGTTTTTGATTTCTTTACAAGTTCTAAAAAGAAAGATATGATAAAGCTATTGAAAAAAATAAATAAAATTGAAGAGTATAAAGATTATATTGGCAGTTTAAAAGAAACTGATGCCTATAAAACAATTGAAGATATTAGCTTTGATAAAAAAATATTTATGAAAGAATTAGGAGTTTGATGATTTAATTTCTGAATTAGATAAAGCCAAAGATGAACTTATAGAAATTGAAAAAAACTTCCTTTAAAAGAAAAAAAGTTGAAAAGTATAAAAAGAATTTTCTGAAAAAAATTAAAAGATAATCCAGAAATAATAAAAAATTAGAAGAAAAGTTAAATGAATTTTTTAGAAAAAGAAGTTAATAATAAAGATAATTCTAATGATATGGCAATATTTATGAAATCTAAAAAGTTAGAAAAATATTGTTAATAATTTTTGAAGAAGAATATAAAAAAATTCTGCTAAAAAGAAATTGAGAGATTAGAAAATTATCTTAATGAAGTTGCTGAAGATAAAACTGATATTGATGAGCTTAGAAAAAGTATAAAAATCTACATATAGTAATTATAAAGATGAAATAGCTAAAAAGTGATATTAAAAATATCAGTATAACTATTGCAAAAAGCAATTAAAGATAAAGAAGATTTTTAATGCTGAAATCAATGGAAAAGCTAAGAAAAAAAGAAAGAGTGAAATTAAGAAAAAAATTTCTATAAACTCAAAAAAAGTAATATAGAAAGTGAAGATGAAGTGAACGAATATATTTTCAGCTATTGAGAAAGATATTGAAAAGTTGAAAAATGAAATGCTTGAAGCTATTAAAAATAATAAGATTGTTGATATTGGATAATTGAAAGGTTGAGGTTCTATTGGAGCCTCAATTTTTATATCCGTATTTTTACGGATAAATTTGCAAATAATATATAAATAATATATAATAATAAAACAACAGCATATAGCTGTTAAAAATTATTAAGAGGTTAAATTATGTTAATAGAATTTAAAGTAGAAGGATTTAAAAATTTTTGAAAAAGAATTAATTTTTGATTTGAGTAAAACGAGAAACTATACTTTTAGTGAAAAATGCACTAAAAGATGGGATAGTTAAAAACAGGATTAATATACGGAATTAATGGAAGTGGAAAATCAAATTTAGGTTCAGCTATTTTTGATATAATTTTACATTTAACAGAAAAAGAAAAACTTATTAATCTATATAGTCACTATTTAAATCTTTCTAATAGTAACATTATGGCAAAAATTTTTATTATAAATTTAAGTTTGAAGATGATATTTTAGAATATGAATATCAAAAAGATAAGCCACAAAATTTAGTGAGAGAAGTTTTAAAAATAAATAATAAATTTAATATCAGATTATAACTATATAACAAATGAAGCTGAATTAAAGTTTAGAAGGAACAGAGAATTTGAATAAAAACCTTAATGGAAATAATATTTCTTTTATAAAATATATTAATAATAATATAAATCCTAAAGAAGATAGTGAACAATTTAAAATAAAAATTATTGAAAAAAATTTATAAATTTTTGTAGATAATATGCTATTTTTTTGCTTCTCTTGATGGAAATTTTTTTATCAAGGTTTTAAAAAGGGAGTTGAAAAATCTTCATGAAATAATATTGAGTAAAGGAAAATTAAAAGGATTTTGAAAACTTTCTTAAAAGAAGCTGGAATATTCTATAAGTTAATAGAAAAAAATTGGAAAAAGATAGAAGAATATACTGTAAATTCAAAAGTGGTGAAGTTGATTTTTTTGAAATTGCATCAAAAGGAACATGTTCTTTTGACTTTATTCTATTCATGGCTAATAAGTTTAGATAAAGTTTCTTTTGTCTTTTATAGATGAATTTGATGCTTTTTACCATGTAGATTTAGCAAAAAGAGTTGTAGAAGAATTACTTAAATTAAATGTACAAGCTATTTTAACTACTCATGATACAACTATAATGACTAATGATTTATTAAGACCAGATTGTTATTTTTGTATTGTCAGAAGGAAAAATAAAATCTCTTCCAGACTTTGACAGAAAAAGAATTAAGACAGGCTCATAATTTAGAAAAAGATGTATAGAGCTGGTGCTTTTTAATGAGTAAAAATAAAAATATTTGTCCTTTTTATATAAACCGACATTTTATTGTCGGTTTTGAGTGTCGCTTTTACTAAAACAGAAAAAGAGAGTAATCAAATAAAATAGGAGTCTTGGAGGGTAGAAATGAAACTTTCAGATATTAAAAAGATAGCACATTCTATTTTTAGAAAAATCAAAATGTTGAAAATAGTTTTTATTGAATATAAAAATCAATAAATTTTTAAAGACAAAATTCTAAAAACTGCCTGTGCTTTTTGCTAATAACTATATGAATAATGAAATAAATTTCTTATTTATAGGTGTTGAAGAAGTAGATAATAAAGAAAAATGGAGAAAAGGCAATACCTAAAAAGACCAATTAGTGGAATAAAAGAATCTATGATTGAGGGGATTGAAAAATGATTTAAAATCTCTTCTTTCAAATATCAATCCTAAAATCAATTATCATATTATACAGGATAAAATTGACAATAAGTATTATCTTATTGTTGCAATAGAGCAAGGTTCTAATGGACCTTATCAAACAAATGAAAAATCTGAGAAAGATAAAGAAATAAAATTAAAACAAGGAAGATATATAAGAATAAAGTAGAGATACAAAACTTCCAAATCAACAGAAGAATTTGAATTATTAAAGAAATTTGCTAATTTTTCTTTTTAGTTCTGATTTGAATAATACAGCAACTATTAGATGATTTAAACTATGAGTATATGAAAGAATATTTAGTTCAAACTAATGCAAAACAAGATGTCAGAAACATGTCTAAATTGGATATGGCAAAAGAGTATGGGACTTGTAAGTGAAAATGAATATGGTTCTTATAGAGCAAGGAATTTTTGCTGTTTTAATGTTTGCAGAAACTCCTAATAAATTTATTCCTAATGCATCATGTAGAAATTATTAGAGAAGTAGTTGGAACAGATAAAATGGAAGCTAAAAAGGTTTGATGGACCTGTTTGGTTGCAAGTGAAACAAGTTAATAGATATTTTGAAGATAATATTATGGCTTCATATACAATAAGGGAAGCAGATAAAATAGAACATAGAATTATTTATAATTATCCATTGACTGCTTTTTGAGGAATTAGCAACTAATGCTATTTTACATAAAGAGTACGATACTCCTGAATATGTTGAATATATATTTATAGAGATAGAATTTCTTTTGTAAATCATAATAGACCTTTACCTCCTGTAACTATTGAGCCTTAAATAATAATAGGAGTTTTGATAAAAGGCAATATTTGAATAAAGAATTAAAAGATATGTTTTTTCTCATTAAACTTGATTGAAATCCTATGGTTCAGGAATAAGAAGAGCAAAAGATGCTTTAAAATAATGGTTCACCAAAAATTAAAATTTTATCCTGATAATGATGTTGATAACTATACAAATGCTGTTATGAAGATTAATAAAGAATTTTTTTAATAGTAGTAAAGTAGGAAATACTACCCAAGAAACTACCCAAAGAAACTACCCAAGAAACTACTAATGTGATAAATAAAATACTTACTTTTAATGCTGGAAAATCCTAGAATTACTGCTAAACAAATATCAAATAAAAATAGAAAAATATCACATTTGATGGTGTTCGTTATCATATTAGTAATTTAAAAAAATCAGGAAAAATTAGAAGAGAAGGTTCAACAAAAATCTGGAAAATGGATAGTAAAGGGAGAAAATGAATAAAAGTAGCTTAAAAAAATTTTTTGCAATAGAAGCAAGAAAAGAATTAATGGAAAAAAATGAGAACAAGACTTGAAATTCTTGGAATAACTAAAAATGGAATAGAAAAAGCAAAAGTTATAGGAAAAGAAGTTGAAGTAAAAAGGAACACTTTATCCAAAAAGAAAGCTATGATAGTTTAATTAGAAAAATATAAAACAAGTTGGCTATGAAGAACTTATAGAAGAAAGTGCTTACACTTGGTTCAATAGATTAACAGCATTAGCATTTATGGAAGCAAATGGATATATTGAAGAGAAAAATGATATTTAACAATGGTGTTAAAAATGAACCTGCAATAATTGATAATTATTATGAATTTGAATTTTTAAAAATTTAGATAGTGATTTACAAAAAGAATTACATAATTTAAGAGATGAAAATACACCAAATTCAATAGAAAAAAACTTTATTCTATTTTAATGGAAGAAAAATGTGAAGATTTATCAAATATTATGCCATTTATGTTTAAGAAAAAAAGGAACTTATTCAGATATTTTATTTCCAACAGGTTTATTAATGGAAAATTCATTGTTAGTAAGGCTTAGAGAAGAAATAGGAGCAGAAGCACCAATTGAGCTAATAGGTTGGCTTTATCAGTATTATAACTCGGAAAAAGAAAAGATGAAATTTTTGAGCTTTAAAGAAAAGAAAAAAGATAACAAAAGAAAATGTTCCAGCAGTAACACAATTATTTACACCAGATTGGATAGTAAAAATATATGGTAGAAAATTCATTAGGAAAAACTAGCACTAGAATCAACTGGAATAAATGAAAATCTTAAAAATAATTGGAAATATTATATAGATTCAGAAAAAGAAAGAAAATTTGGAAAAATAAAGATAGAAGATATAAAAATATTGGATCCAGCAATGGGAAGTGGACATATATTAGTTTATGCTTTTGATTTATTATTTGAAATGTATGAAAATCTTGGTTTGGAGTACAAAAAGAAAGTGTTTCTATCAATATTAAAAATAATCTATATGGATTAGAAATAGATGAAAGAGCAGGACAATTAGCTTCATTTGCACTTATGATGAAAGCAAGAGAAAAAAATTTTCAAGATTATTTTCAGTGTTAAAAAGAGAAGAAGATTTTTAAATTAAATACTTTAATAATAGAAGAAAGTAATAGTTTATCTGAAAGAGTTAAAAAAATAGAATAAAAGCTAATAACTTAAATAATCTTAATAAAATAATAGAAGATTTTGAAGATGCAAAAAGAATATGGAAGTATTTTTAAAATTAGAATCTATTGATAAAGAAATATTAGAAAGAGAATTTAATCTATTAAAAAGAAAAGTTTTTAATAATAATGAACAAGAAACATTAATATTTAATGAAGATGAAATGAATATAGATATTAATGAGGAATTAGAACTTATTGAAAGTCTAATAAAACAACATATAACTTTAACAAATCAATGTGAAATAGTAGTAACTAATCCTCCATATATGGGAGGAAAAGGTTTTAGTCCAAAAACTTAAAAGCTTATACTGAAAAAGAATTATAAGGATAGTAAAAAGTGATTTATTTTGCAGTCTTTATTGAAAGATGTAATGAGTTTACAAAGAAAAATTGCTATACTTCTATGATAACAATGCAATCTTGGATGTTCTTATCATCTTTTGAAACTTTAAGAAAGAATATTATTGAGAAAAACTGAAATTAAAAGTTTAAATCATTTAGGAACAAGAGCATTTTCAGAAATAGGTGGAGAAGTTGTATCAACAGTTACTTGGATAACTAAAAAATAAGTCCAAAAAATGAAGGAACATATATAAGATTTGAGTTGATTATATTAATGCAGAATTAAAAAGAACATGAGAATTTATTCTAATAAAAATAACTATTTTCAAGCTAAAACAAAAAGATTTTTGAAAAAGATACCAGGAAGTCCAATAGCTTATTGGGTAAGTGATAAAGGTGAGAGAAATATTTGAAAAATAAATTATTAGAAATTTATTTCCTGAAAAAAAGAGGGCAGACACAGGAAATAATGATTTATTTTTAAAAATGTGGAATGAAATTAATTTCAAAAATAAAAATGGAGTATAATATAGTACAGATAAAAGAAAAGAAAAAGAATTTAAAAGGAAAAATGGGTTTCCATATAATAAAGGTGGAGAATTTAGAAAATGGTATGGAAATTTAGAATATTTTATCAATTGGGAAAATGATGGATATGACTTAAAAAAATGTCATAAAGCTAATTTAAGAAGTCTCAAAACTACTACTTTTTAAAGAATGGGATTACTTGGAATGCTATATCTTCATCAAAAACAAGTGCAAGAATATCAACTAATTCTATATATTTGATGCTGCAGGATTCAGTCTATGTTTCTAAAAAAGAAGAAATAGAATATTACTTAGCTTTTTATGAATTCAAAAATAGTAGATTATTTACTAAACAAATTTTTAAATCCAACTTTAAATTATGGAGCAGGTACTATTTCTAATTTCCAAATGTTAATAATAAAAATTATATAGAAGTAATTAAAAATATAAAAGTCAACAAAATATAGATATTTCCAAAGAAGAATGGGATTCAAGAGAAACTTCTTGGGATTTTGAAAAACTATCTTTAATTGATGGAAAAAGATTTAAAAGACTGCTTATGAAAATTATTGTACTCATTGGAGAGATAATTTTTGTTCAACTACATAAAAATGAAGAAGAATTAAATAGACTTTTTATAGAAATTTATGATTTGCAAGATGAAATGGATGAAAAAGTTTGCTTTTGATGATATTACTATATTAAAGAAAGAAGCTAAGATTATTGAGATTGATAATAGTATTCCTAAAAGAATTTTTCTAACAGAATCAGAAAAATATTTATATGATAGAGGAGTTAGTTTAGAATTTAATAAAGATGAATTAGTAAAACAATTTTTATCTTATACTATTGGTTGTATTATGGGAAGATATTCAATAAATAAATCTGGACTTATTATAGCAAATAGTGATGATATATTAGAATTATCAGAAAATAAGTTTATTGTTAAAAGGTACTGATGGAGAAATAAGACAAGAAATTGAAAGTAAATTTTTTTACCTGATGAATTTGGAATTATCCCAATAACAGATGAAAAAGATTTTTCAAATGATATAGTTGAAAAAGATAAAAAGAATTTATAAAGTTTGTTTATGGAGAAGAAAAATTTAAAAGATAATCTTAATTTTATAGCAGAAGCATTAGGAAATAAAGATAATAAATCTGCTGAAGAAATTATTAGAACATATTTTTATAAAAAGATTTTCTATTCAGACCATTTACAAAGATATCAAAAAAAGACCAATTTATTGGTTAATGAATAGTGGAAAGAAAAAAATGCTTTTTTTCTTGTTTATTCTATATGCACAGATATGAACCTTTAACAGTTGCAAGAGTGAGAACAGATTATTTGATACCTTATCAAGAAATGTTAGAAAATAAGAGAAAGTTTATAGAAAGACAGTTATCAGATGATGATATATCAGCAAAAAGAAAAGAAAAATATTGAAAAACAATTAAAAGAATTGGATACATTGTTAAAAAGAATTAAGAGAATATGCTAATGAGGTGAAAACATATTGCTGAACAAAAAGATTCCATTAGATTTAGATGATGGAGTTAATGTTAATTATGAAAAAGTTTGGAGGCTATTCTTAAAAAGAGGTAGGGGAATGGAAAAATAAAGGTAAAAATTAGAGATTTTTAGAGAGTGTAGAAAAACTTTGTAAAATATCAAAAATATAGTCTTCTATGATAGAATATTAAAAATCATAGGAGACTATTTTTATGAAAAATAAAAGAAGTTTAAAATAAAAACTGTCATAAATCAATGATAAAAATCATCAATTTGTAACAGTCCTATTAAGGTATAGTAAAAATTATACCCTTTTAGAAATTATTATTTTATTTTTATTTTTAAAATATCAGATATTTTCTGTTTATCTTTATATCGATTATATGAAATTGGCTGTATAAAGTTATTATTTGTTTCATAACTAATTTTGCAATTTCAGAAAAATTATATGTTTTAAAATCATTATTAATATCTTCTGGAATAATATTACCCTATAAAATATATTCACTCCACTAAGCTTAATAATAGAAATAACTTGGTGTTTTAGATTCTTTTTGTAATTGTAAATTTGAAATTATTAAACTGAAATTTTCTTGAACCAATTGAACGAATTGTTTTATAAATTATAGAAAAATAAAGAAATAGTTAATATTCCAAAAATTGCAGTTGCTTTTTCTTTAAATCTATATTATTTTTAATTTTCTTTTTCAATGATGTTTTCTAATCTCTTTTTATCCAAGTAATTAAAATTTCATTTCATCAGAATTTTTCAATGATTGATAGCCAATAATTCTTAAAGTGATAGAAATTACAAGCTTCAATTGCTTTTTCTTGTTGGGACTCATAGAACCATAATGATTTCTAATAATACTCCCTATAACCTCAATTATTTTTATACTTTTTCTAAATTCTTTTAAAACAATATTTTCTTCTAAATTTTTCCTGTTAATTTCCTCATTATCTTCAATATTATTTTCAAAATTTTTCTTTTAATTCTAAATCTCTAGTACGATCTAATATTATTATTAGTTGCTGGTGAGGATATAAAATCTCCAATATATAAAATTATCTGCAAAGGAGATATTTCAGTTTTTCTAAAGTTATAGGAGAGTATTTTTCAAAAACATGTTTGCTTCATCTGTTATTATACCTATCAATTTTTCATCAATAGAATGATAAGATGGAAAATGCATATATAAGCATTTCTATCCAAATGTAAATTTGACACATATATTTTTATTTCACTTCGTATTCATAATTTTTAGAAAAGTATTTTCCTAAAAATAATAGTATAGATATTTATATTTATAATTTCTAAACTTGTTCTTAATATTATTTTGATTTTTGCGGGTTAAAAATAATTTTTCATCATCTTTCAGAAATAATAAAATCTTTTTATAGTTTTCATATCTAATTTTTCTTCTGATATTTCAGATCTTTATAAAGAAAAATGCTAACGAAGAAAGAATATTTTCATAGAATTTTATATCTCATCTTTAACTCCACTTTTTATCAGGCTTATATAAATTAAAAAATAATAACAATTTCCTTGAGAAGTAATACTATTGTCTCAATGGTTTTCCGATGGCTTCAGCATTACTTAGTATTGATAATATAAAAATGGATAAGAAGGCATTAAGTTATCTGAAAATGCTTTCCTAATTTTTATATTAACTAATCTATATTTTCATCAATCTTACAAAAATTTTTATTAGGATCTATTTCTGAATATCATTTAGGTTTAGCCAATTTTTTATTAATATATCTCTCATCTTTGGAGAATACTCTAGAATATTGTAGCTAGAAAAATCATTTAATTCATATTTTTCAAAAATTGAATGGAGTTGATTCAGCAGATAAAAATAATAACAGATTTAAACAGATACAAAAACTCTAAATTCTTTCCTGTCATTAATATTATTTTCATGAAAGTCATCAAAGATGAGGATAAAATCTTTTAAATCAACATCATCTACTTTAATTTTTAAGATCATATATTTCATATAATGCTTCATTAATAGACTTTTTATAATTTTTAATTCTATTACCAGATAAGTATATTGAATTTCTTCTCTCTTTAAATAATTCTTTTAAATAATTTTATAACATAATGAAGTTTTTTCCTGACTGTTCATCTCCATATATAATAATTCTTTTAGAAGAAATAATTTTATCAACAAGAGTTTCTGAATTTATTTTAGAAAGTTCCTCGTCAGTTTTCACTTCTAGATAGTAATTCAGGAAAAACATATATGTCATCTAGTACTACTTTTTCTTTATTTGGATGTCCTTTTTCTAATTGACCGGCATCATTTAATTTTTCCATAAATTTTGGAGAAATAATCAATTTTAATTCTTTAAGAAGCTCATTATATTTTTCATTAAAAATATCTTTCTCATTCATACTGATTCCCTTTTACCAAGAAGATATGAAAGGAACATCTCTAATCCCATTCATTACCATCTTTCAAAATAGGAATTATTTTATTTTTATCAATATAAGTTAATATTTGAGTTTTCTTCCAACACCTCCTTCCAAATTATTAGCCTTTTTGTGTATGTTGGAGTTAATATTACTAAAAATAAGATCATTTTTCTTTAATTGAATTTATAAATTTATTAATGTCTTCTCCATTTTTAAATTTTGTCTATTTCTACAATTATTCCATCATTTTCAGCATTTCACTTAACCTATAAAACCCATTCATTATGTTCTTTATTTTTCCCATGAATACGAGATAAAAACTTTTTGAATAACATTTTTCCCCTATTTTTGCATAAAATATATGAATTCTATTAATATAATAATTATTTTTATTAATAATGCAAGTCATTTTTATTTTTGTCCCAAATATTGAATTTTTGTCCCTGCTATGTTATAATGATTTTGAAGAGAAATATAGTGGGAGGTGGAAAAATGAAAAAGGAAATGTTATAAATTTAATAAAATATTATTCTGAAAATAATGATTTAGCTTTTTAGAAATGAAGCTTATGAAATAGCCAAAGATTTTTGATAAAACTGGAGATTATCAATTAGCTGAATATATTATGGGATTACTTTCTGATGTAAATACTTTTTATTCCACAGATAGACGAAAATAAATTAGTGTTTTTCTAAAAAAATTAGAAATAAATGATGAACCTTTACCACTTCCTGATGAAATTAAGAAAGATGTTATTGGGATAGTAAATGCTGTTGGTCATAATATAGGGATAAATAAATTTTTTTATTTCAAGGTGCACCAGGAACTGGGAAAAACAGAAACAGTAAAAACAACTTGCTAGAATATTGGATAGAAATTTATTTGCAGTAGATTTTGCATATATTATAGATAGTAGATTAGGAGAAACAGCTAAAAATATTTCAAAACTGTTTGACGAAATTAACTCTTTGCCTAGTCCTGAAAAAGTAATTATCCTATTTGATGAAATAGATTCTATTGCATTAGATAGAACAAATTCAAAAAGATATAAGGGAAATGGGAAGAGCTACGACAGCTGTTTTTAAAAAGGTTTAGATAATTTAAATCAAAAAATTTTGCTTATAGCAACTACAAATCTTTTTAGTCATTTTGATAAAGCACTGGTAAGAAGATTTGATTCAGTAATAGATTTTAATAGATATTCAAGAGAAGATTTAATTGATATATCTGAAATAATATTAAATTACTACTTATCAAAGTTTAAATTTGCAGGAAAAAAATATTCGTCTTTTTAGAAAAATATTTTCTCTTATAAAGGAAATTCCTTATCCTGGAGACTTTAAAAATCTTATAAAAACATCAATAGCTTTTTAGTAGTCCAAATGATGAATATGACTATTTGAAAAAGACTATACTCTTCTCTAGTCGGTAATAAAGATTTAAAAACGATGCAATTACAAGGTTTTACTGTAAGAGAAATAGAAATATTAACAGGTGTTTCTAAAAAGTCAAGTCTCGAGGGAATTAAAGGGGTAGATAAAGTATGAATAATATTCTTCAACTAAAAGGTAAATTTGAGCAAAGACAAAAATGAATCTAAACCTGGAGCTTCAAATATTCCAAAAAGAAAAAAAGTTAGATTAGAACATTTAAAAAAATTGAAAGATGATTTAATTAATGTTAGGAAATTTTTGGGAAAAATGAAAAACTTTTAATTAATCCATTAATAAGTTTATATTATAGAACTGTTGTTGCAAAAAGCAATAGAGTAAAAGCTATTCTTGAAACTTCTTCAAAGAAAAATAATGATAGTATTGTAGGAGCAAAAATTTTCTGACTCAGACATTAAAAACATATAATTACTCATTGCATAAGTAATAAAGTTTTAGATGATGCAATAATTAATTTAGAAAACTGTTATTAATCTTTTTTTATAAAACATTTTGGAGAAGTTATAACTCATGAAACAAATAGGAGATATAAATAATAAAAATATGAACATATTTTTAGCTCAACTATGCCTAGAACAAGGTTTGTAAATACTATTGTAGATTCATATTATTTAGAAAGTTTTGGTGTTGAAAAATAATACTTCCTTTGGAAGAAAAAGCAATTATTACATTATATAATACAGGAGTAAAGACTTCTGAAATAATGAAACAATTAGAAATTGATTTTTTTAGAAAGAAGAAGTATTGATGAAACAACTATTTTTATTAGACCCCACTCAGTATAAACTTTTTAAAAAGAAAAAAAGCACCTTATTTAATATCTATGGCAGTGAGTGATATATCTGTTTTTAGATAAAGATGATATTTTTGAAGAAAATAAAGATTATAGTATAAGCATTCCTAAACCTAAAAATGAACCTGTAATAGGTGTTATAGACACTATGTTTGATACCAATGTTTATTTTTTTCTGAATGGGTAGAATTTAAGAATATGTTAGAAAAAGATATTCCATTAGATTCAGATGATTATTATCATGGTACAGAAGTTTCATCTATCATAGTTGATGGAGCAACAATAAATCCAAATTTAGATGATGGTTGTGGAAGATTTAAAGTTAGACATTTTGGAGTAGCAAAAAGTGGTAGTTTTAGCTCATTTATAGTATTGAAAGCAATAAAAAGAAATAGTTGAGAAAAATAAAGACATAAAAAGTTTGGAATTTATCTTTAGGTTCAGCTATGGAGATAAATTCTAATTTTTATATCTCCAGAAGCAGCAATTTTAGATAAAATCCAATTTGAAAAATGATATAATTTTTGTGGTTGCTGGAACAAATAAAACCTAAAGATTCAAAATGTAAAAATTGGAGCACCTGCTGATTCAATAAATTCTATAGTTGTAAATTCTGTTAGCATTAGTAATAAACCAGTTGATTATTCAAGAGAGGGTTTAGTGTTATCATTTTTTTAACAAACCAGATATAAGTTATTATGGTGGAGATCGTGAACAGAGAATTAGAACTTGTTCTCCCTATGGGGAAACAATGGTTGCTGGAACTTCATTTGCAGCACCTTGGATAAGTAGAAAACTAGCATATCTTATTAATATCTTAGGTTTATCTAAAAGAAACTGCTAAGGCTTTAATTATTGATTCAGCAACTGGTTGGAATAAACAAGTATATCCATCATCACTTATAGGATATGGAGTTGTTCCTATTAAGATTAGTGATGTTATACAAAGTTCTAATGATGAAATTAAATTTCTTATTGATGGGAGTTTCTGAAAAGTATGATACCTATACTTATAGTATTCCTGTTCCTGATGATGGAAATAATCAACCATTTATATCAAAAGTAACTTTATGTTATTTTCCAAATTGTAGTAGGAATCAAGGTGTTGATTACACAAATACAGAAATGGATATAAAATTTGGAAGATTACAATTAAGGGAAAAAGAAAGAATAGATATTGAAGATATAAATGATAATAAGCAGTCTGAGGAAACAAATTATTATTTATATGAAGAAGATGCAAGAAAACTATTTAGAAAAATGGGATAATATAAAACATAAAAGAGAGTATATAGAAACAGAAAAAGGTGGAAAAAGACGAGGTAAAAAAGAAAAAAAGAAAAATCCTCTATGGGGAATTAGTATAAAAACAAAAGAAAGACTTAATTCTAAAGATGGAAAAAGTTTAAAATTTGGTCTTGTTATTACTTTTAAAAAGAAATTAATGGAGTGAACAGAATTGAGCAATTTATTCAACAATGTCTATTTAAAGGTTGGTTAGTAAATAGAATTAATGTTGAAAAATAAAATTGATATTTATAATAAAGCTGAAGAAGAAATTATTTTTGAATAAAAATGTGAAAAACTGCAATAAAC
>BNJS01003160.1_pt1 | contig 82380 bp, 92 predicted proteins | sample 8540461 | NCBI WGS metagenome assembly BNJS01 (sample SAMD00202454, study PRJDB9452) | human saliva metagenome | isolation source: human saliva | place: Japan
AAGCCCTGGTCATCCAGCCCCCATTCGTGCGCCTGGTGTAGCCATGCGCGCAGACGCGCATGGTGAAAGATGGTGGTCGTAGCGTGCTCCCGCCCCTTGACGGACCGTACCCAACTCAAGGAGAGGCTGTCGACCATGACTGGACTGGCGGCACCACCTGGCCCCGCACCAGCAACAGTCCACGCAAGCGTGGCAAACGGAATCCCGGTCGCGAAGGGCGAACGGGATTCCGGCAGGGTCCGGGTCTCAGGCGCAGAAATCGCATCGACGCAGGAACCGAACCGAAAAGCAAAGTTCAGAAATCCCAGTCCTCATCCTCGGTGGCCACGGCCTTGCCGATGACGTAGGACGAACCGCTGCCCGAGAAGAAGTCATGGTTCTCGCTGTCGGGCGACAGTGCCGACAGGATGGCGGGATTGACCTCGCACGCCGCGGGGGGGAACAGTGCCTCGTAGCCCAGGTTCTGCAGCGCCTTGTTGGCGTTGTAGTGCAGGAAGGCCTTCACGTCCTCGGTCAGGCCGATGCGGTCGTAGAGTTCCTCGGTATAGAGCGCCTCGACTTCGTACAGCTCGAAGAGCAGCGAGAACGCGAAGTCCTTCAGGCGCGCCTGATCAGCTTCCAACAGTCGGGCCAGCGCACGCTGGAACTTGTAGCCGATATAGTAGCCATGCACGGCCTCATCGCGAATGATGAGACGGATGAGGTCTGCGGTGTTGGTGAGCTTGCCGCGGCTTGACCAGTACATGGGCAGATAGAAGCCCGAATAGAACAAGAAGCTCTCCAGGAACACGCTGGCGATCTTGCGCTGCGTGGGGATCGGACGCAGCGTCATACTCTTCCAGGATCAGCCGCGCCTTGGCCTGCAGCTGCGGATTCTCTTCCGACCATCGGAAAGCCTCGTCCACTTCCCGGGTGGAACACAGGGTCGAGAAGATCGACGAATAGCTGCGCGCATGCACCGCTTCCATGAAGGCGATGTTGGTCAGCACCGCCTCCTCGTGCGGCGTCTGCGCGTCCGGCATCATCGAGGGCGCCCCCACCGTGTTCTGGATGGTGTCCAGCAGCGTCAGCCCGGTGAACACCCGGATCGTCAGCGTCTGCTCCTCCTCACGCAGCGTGGCCCCAGCTCTGCACATCGTTGGACAGCGGCACCTTTTCCGGCAGCCAGAAGTTCGCCGTCAGCCGGTTCCACACCTCCAGGTCCTTCTCGTCCTGCAGCCGGTTCCAGTTGATGGCCAGCGGCACCTTCCGCGCCTGTTCCTTGTTCGACATATCAATCACCTGTTCTTGTCGGGCCTCGGCCCCTGTTCCTGTTCCGTCCACCCTCCGTCACCGCGAAGGCTTTCCTTCGCGGCGCACGGCAACCCTCACAGCGCGCACGACACGCAACCCTGCACCTCGGTCCCTTCCAGCACCGCCTGACGCAGCCGCACGTAATAGATGGTCTTGATGCCCTTCTTCCAGGCGTAGATCTGTGCCCGGTTGATGTCGCGCGTGGTGGCGTCCGACGGGAAGAAGAGCGTGAGCGACAGGCCCCTGGTCCACATGCTCGGTGGCCGCGGCATAGGTGTCGATCAGCGGCTCCGGACCGATCTCGTAGGCATCCCGGTAGTACTCCAGGTTGTCGTTCGTCATGAACGGCGCCGGGTAGTACACGCGCCCGATCTTGCTTTCCTTGCGGATCTCCACCTTCGAGACGATCGGGATGGATGGATGACGTGGAATGGTTGATGTAGCTGATGGAACCCGTGGGCGGCACGGCCTGCAGGTTGCGGTTGTAAAGACCGTGCTGCATCACCGCTCTCGCGCAGCGCGGCCCAGTCCTCACGAGTGGGCAGCGTCACGTCCCATCCGCTGCAAACAGCTCACGTACCGTTTCGGTCTCGGGCAGCCAGTCGCGCGTCGACATATTTTGTCGAAGAAGCTGCCGTCAGCGTAGCTCGACCGATCGAAGCCCACGAAGGTGCTGCCCTTCTCCTGCGCCAGCAGGTTGGACGCGCGCAGCGCGTGGTAGGCCACCGTGGCAAAGTACACGCGGGTGAAATCGATGCCTTCCGGGCTACCGTAATGAATGCGCTCACGCGCCAGGAAAACCGTGCAGGTTCATCTGCCCCAGCCCCACCGCATGGGCCTCGTCGTTGCCACGGCGCACCGAGGGCACACTGTCGATGGCCGACATTTCCGAGACGGCCGTCAGCGCACGCACCGCCGTTTCCACCGTCGCCCCCAGATCGGGACCATCCATGGCGGCGGCAATGTTCAGCGAGCCCAGGTTGCAGGAAATGTCGGTGCCCAGATGCCGATAACTCAGATCGTCGTTGAAGGTGGACGCCTCGTTGACCTGCAGGATTTCCGAGCACAGGTTGGACATGGTGATGCGCCCGTCGATGGGGTTGGCCGCGTTCACCGTGTCCTCGAACATGATGTAGGGATAGCCGCTCTCGAACTGGATCTCGGCCAGCGTCTGGAAGAACTCGCGGGCGTTGATCTTCTTCTTGCGGATGCGCTTGTCCCCCACCATCTCGTCGTATTTCTCGGTGACGGAAATTTCCGAGAACGCCTTGCCGTAGACCTTTTCCACGTCATGTGGCGAGAACAGATACATGTCGGCATTGCGCTTGGCCAGCTCGAAGGTCACGTCCGGAATCACCACGCCCAGCGACAGCGTCTTGATGCGGATCTTCTCGTCGGCATTCTCGCGCTTGGTGTCCAGAAAGCGCAGGATGTCCGGATGGTGGGCATTCAGGTACACCGCACCGGCGCCCTGCCGCGCACCCAGCTGGTTGGCATACGAGAACGAATCTTCCAGCAGCTTCATCACCGGAACCACACCGGACGACTGGTTCTCGATGCCCTTGATGGGCGCGCCCAGCTCACGCAGGTTGGTGAGCATCAGCGCCACGCCACCGCCCCGCTTGGAGAGCTGCAGCGCCGAATTGATGGCACGCCCGATGCTCTCCATGTTGTCTTCCACGCGCAGCAGGAAGCACGAGATCAGCTCACCGCGGCTCTTCTTGCCGGCGTTGAGGAACGTGGGCGTGGCCGGCTGGAATCGACCGCTGATGATTTCATCCATGAAGCGCAGCGCCAGCTGTCTCGTCGCCGCGCGCCAGCGTCAGCGCCACCATCACCACGCGATCCTCGAAGCGCTCCAGATAGCGCTGACCGTTGCGCGTCTTCAGCGTGTAGGAGGTGTAGTACTTGAAGGCGCCCAGGAAGGTGGGGAAACGGAACTTGCGGCTGTAGGCCTCGTCCCAGATGTGACGCTGGAAATTGCGCGAATACTGGTCCAGCACTTCGGCATCGTAATAGCCTTCGTCCACCAGGTAGCGCAGCTTCTCGTCCAGGTTGTGGAAGAACACCGTGTTCTGGTTGACGTGCTGCAGGAAGTACTGGCGCGCCGCACGACGATCGGCCTCGAACTGGATGTTCCCGTCCGCGTCGTACAGGTTCAGCATCGCGTTCAGCGCGTGATAGTCCAGCCCCGGTTTGTCGTCATCCGACACGCCCGTATCGGAGGCTTTCGTAGCTGCTTGCAGCCGTCATGTTCTCTCCCTGCATCAATCCTGGGTGATCGGGGCCTTTTCGCCCTCATCCACCCTTTCCTTCATTTCCAATCGGGTCCCTGTCCAGTCATGTCCGTCATGGCGCACGCATGGCACGTTCGCCCATGCGGCGGTGCCCATGACGGCGCAGCGTTCAGACAGGCTCGACCTCACCCAGACTGACCTGGAATCGCTCCAGGCCTTCGCGAACCCGAGCCACATCCAGCTCGGTACCGGCCAGCTCGAAGCGGTACAGCACCGGCACGCCGCACTTGTCGCCGATGACATTGCCGGCACAGGCGAACAACCGGCCGAAATTGCGGTTGCCGCTGGCAATCACCCCCCGCAGCAGGCTGCGGCGATCCGGGTCGTTCAGGAAGCGGATCACCTGCCGGGCCACGGCGCCGCGTCCTTCGCCGTCGGCGTAGGTGGGCGAGATCAGCACGAAGGGCGCGTCCGGCTCGGGCATCGGGGCAGACTCATCCACCGGAATGCGCATGGCCGGCAGGCCCAGCTTGTGCATGAAGCGCTCGGTGTTGCCCGAGGCCGAGGAGTAATAGACCAGCCCCACCATGGCGGATATCAGGCCAGGCGGCCGATCATGTCAGGGCGAAAGCCGGTCCAGTGGGCTTCGCCGGCCACGACCACGGGAGCCTGGCGGTAACCCATGGCCAGCACCTGGGCCATGGCGACGGCGTCCTGGGTCAGGTCGACCAGCTGGTAGGCAATGCCACGGGCATCCAGCGCGCGGGTGGTGGCGGTGCACTGAACGCAGGCGGGTTTGGAGTAGACGGTGACGGTCATGGGCCGGGTTTCCTTCAGATGGGGAGCGAAGGGCCGGCAGCAGTCCGGGCGGACGCGCGCAGACAGGCGCCATCCACCATGACCCGCTCCTGCCCACCGCAGGGTTGTCATCCATGCCGAAAGGCGCTGCCGCCATGAAGATGGGCGGCCTTTCGGCGGCTATCGGGGCAGGTCTCCTGGCTTGCGGGTCCGTGCGTGGCTGGAACCTTCCCGGGCCCCATGGGTCCAGTGGTTCAGGAAGAGTCCGTGCGGACCCCTTCCAGCCTTGCTCACCGCCTACAGTTGCGGGGGCAGCGCCGGCATTGCTCCTTGTGCGAAAGGCCTTGAGACGGCCTTCCCGGATGCGCACCGGCTTCCCTTTTCATCCCGGGGATGATCTCCCGGGAACCTCGATGAAGCGCATTGTACCCAAGATATGGGGTTCGTCCACCCCGCGGACACAATATGTAGTGCCTTCAAATACCCCGGGACACCATGGAAAGTGTTGCGCAAGCGCAAAACGGCATGATCGGCAGCTCGGGGCGCCTTGCAGGAACATGCGCCAAGTGCCCGCGGGCAAAGGATTTTCCAGAAACATCCACGTTGCATGGATGCTGCACGACCGTCCGTCGGAAAAGGGGTCGGCGGTCGATGAAACCGTGGGCTCAGTACCACCCTGGCCACGTCGGAAGGACGTGACCAGGCAGGAAAGGCTGTCTGACGATCCCGGTATCGTCTTCATCCGGCATGAGGGATGGCGCCGGATGGCGAACACCATGAGGTGCCGACGCAGGATCGTCGGGGCGCCTCATGGCGTCGTGGGGGCAGGATCACTGCTCGGCGAAGGCCCGCTCGATGACGAAGTCACCCGGGGTGGAGGTGTTGCCCTCGACGAAGCCGCGCTTCTCGAACATGTCCTTCAGATCGCGCAGCATCTCGGGGCTGCCGCAGATCATGATGCGGTCTTCTTCGCGGTTGAAGGGCGGCACGCCCAGATCGGCGTTGAGCTTGCCGTTCTCGATGAGGGTGGTGATGCGGCCCTGGTTACGGAAGGGTTCGCGGGTCACGGTGGGGTAGTACAGCAGCTTGCCCTTGATCAGCTCGCCCAGGTATTCGTGCTCCGGCAGTTCCTTGGTGAACAGGTCGTAGTAGGCCAGTTCGTTCACCTGACGCACGCCGTGCACCAGGATCACCTGGTCGTAGCGCTCGTAGGTCTCGGGGTCGCGCGTGATGCTGAGGAAGGGGGCCAGGCGGTACCGGTGGCCAGCAGCCACAGGCGCTTGCCGGGCAGCAGGTAGTCGGTCACCAGCGTGCCGGTGGGCTTGCGGCCCACGATGACCTTGTCACCGGGCTTGATGTGCTGCAGCTTCGAGGTCAGCGGACCATCGGGCACCTTGATGCTGAGGAACTCCAGATGCTCTTCGTAGTTGGCGCTTGCAATGCTGTAGGCACGCAGCAGCGGCCGCTCTCCCTCTTTCGGCGGCAGGCCGATCATCGTGAAATGGCCGTTCTTGAAAGCGCAGCGCCTCGTCACGCGTGGTGGTGAAACTGAACAGACGATCGGTCCAGTGATGGACGGTCAGAACCTCTTCTTCGCTGAATGCTTTCGATTTCATGTATGACCCGGGCAGCACCCGGCAACAGATGACGGGCAACGCAGAGGCGCGCCAGCCCGCAGGAGTGGAAGGCCGACATTATGAACCGATGCCGGCGGTTTGCCAGCACGGAGGCACAGGAATGCCATGGAATTAAGTGATTGCGCACTTACAAGGCCAGGCATCCACTTTCGGGAAACGCTTTCTGGGAATGCTCCGCGCCTGATGCAGGCTCATTGAGCATGGTACATGGCCCTGCGAGGGCCTACCCCGAAGAGGGCACATCATTCAGCAGAGGATCAGAGGGCGGGCCGGACGATGATGCCCGGCCCGCCCCTGGCCTCAGTCGAAGCTGCGCGAGCGCAGCACGTCCAGCGAGTTGTCGCTGCCGGTCTGGGCGCGCAGCACGTAGCCCCTTGCCCAGGGTGTACTGGATGCGCAGCAGGTTCCAGACGCCGCGCACGCCCCTTCTCGTAACTGACGAAGAGGCGGTCGTTGATGCGCTTGCCCAGCGACACCACGCCGGTTTCGGTCGCATCGGCGTTGCTGCTGCTGCTCGAGCCCCACCAGGCCCTTGGGCGTCATGCTCTCCTGGATGCCCGAATCCACACCCGTGTTGGAGGCATAGCCGTAGTTCAGCACGTCCAGACCCAGCCGCTCGGCAATGGAGGGCGAGCGCACGCCATTGTCGTTGCCCAGCAGCATGGTGCCTGCCTGCTGCAGGGCCAGGACCTGAGCGGCCCCCCCGGCCTCGTCAGGCGGCACGCCCAGCACCAGCCAGGACAGCTTGTTGGTCTCCGACATGGAGGGCTTGGAGATGAGCGAGATCCGCGGGTTGCTTGCCTGTCCCGTGATGGAGAGGCCCACTTCCACCGGCAGGTAGGGCCGCTTGGCCTCGATGTCCAGCGACGGATTGTCCACCGGACCGGTGAAGCGGATCAGGCCCTTGGTGAACTTCAGGTTCTGGCCATAGGCCTGGTAGCTGCCGTCCACGATGTTGACCACGCCGGTCAGCTGCGGATCGGCCGGCAGAAGCCGCCAACCCTGCAGCTTGCCGCCCAGCCGGGCCTCGGCCCCCATGCCGTTGATCTTCAGCTTGTCGCCCAGCTCCACTTCCAGATCGCTGGCGATGCGCAGGCTGGCCTCCGCGTCCTTTTCCTCGGGCAGGTCCTGGGGATCTGCTCGCCCGAGACCCGCACGTCGCCAGGCAGTGTGGGCGCCGAAGAACCCGCCAGCTCGATCAGTCCCTCGTCGACCTTCATGTCACCGACCAGGATCAGGCCTGCCGGGCCGCTGGTCAGACGGGTCACGCCCGAGAGGGTCACGCGCTGGCCAGGCCCGATCGGGACCAGGAAATGATCAGCCCGCACATCGAAGACGCCATCCATCGGCAGCAGCGAAGGCTTGGGGCTGCCGGCCTTGGGCGGTTTGGTGAGTGCCGCTGCCCAGGCGACATCCTGTGCAGCCAGGGCGGCCTTCGTGTTGCCGCGCTCCACCAGGCGGGCCGCACCCTTCAGCTGCAGGCTGCCCTGGCCGGTGTGGAACTTGAGCCGCTTGATCTGCAGGCCACGACCACTCAGGTGCGCATCCAGATCACCTCCGGAAAGGCGCATGCCGGCCGAGCGCTGCAGCACGGACAGATCCTTGCCGGTGACGCCCAGGTCCACCAGCGGCGCATCCAGCGTGCCGGCCACCGTGCCGTCGACCTTCAGCGAACCATCGACAGCCATGCGTCGGGGCCGGTGAACAGGTTGGCCAGCTCCAGCGACACGATGTCCAGATTCACCTTGCCGTTGAGCTTGCGCTCATCGAAAGTGCAAGACCAGGCCGTTGTCGTCACGCAGCCCCAGGCGCTTCCTGCGCCCGGCAGGCACCTGCTCGCGGATGCCGGTCTGCACGTCACCGTACAGGGCCTGCGCCCCTGGCCCACGCAACTGCCATTGACCGGCAATGCGCACGTCCTTCAGCACGTCCAGGTTCTTCTGCTCGTCCACGCCCAGCAGCTGATGCAGCCGCAGCGGGGCCAGTTCAACCAGGCTGCCACGCGTCTCGTACTTGAGCGGGCCGCTCCAGTCCAGCAGCAGGCGCTTCAGGTCGATGTGTCCGTCCAGCGCTGCCAGCCGGAAATCCGACAGCGTCAGGCGACTGCCGTCCACCGCCAGCGGCGCCGGGTCGACCAGGCGCACGGCGGTGCGGCCGCTCAGATCCAGCGTCTCCACGCTGGCCCGATAGCTGGGGCTGGGGCGGTGCGTGCAGCGACAGCGCGCCCTGCAGGCGCAGCTGCAGCCGGTCCTTGCCCTGCCGGGCGGCGGCGGCCAGCTGGTGCTGGCTCGGCGTGCCGTGCAGGCTCAGGTTCAGCGCATCCAGAACGTCGGTGCCCGAGCCCAGCTGGCGCGCAGACAGCGTCAGCTCCACGGGCGTGTCCTGCCGCGACTTCGCCTGCAGCGCCAGCGGCGCCGCCAGATCCAGCTTCAGGTCCTTCAGGCTCAGGCGGTTCGGCTTGCCCGCCTCATCCAGGGTCGTCCAGTCCACGCCGCTGGCACGTGCCGAGGCCTTGGCGCTCAGATCCTGAAAGCGCCCGCTCAGGTGGCCATCCAGATTCATGCTGCCTGCAGCGCGGCGATCCAATGCCGACAGGTTGCTAAGCTTCACGCCGACATCCAGCCGATCCTGCGGGCGCCCCAGCGCCCCCTTTGGCCTGGATGCGGTTGGCCGTGCCATGGGCCAGCTTCAGGTCGATGTCCTTCAGTGACAGCGGCTGCCACTGGGCATCCAGCTCGGCCTTGCCGTGCAGGCCTCCGGTCAGCGGCTGGCCAGCCACGCGACTTTCCACCAGTTCCAGCCCCACCGTGGCCTTCTGGCCGGGCGACATCAGGCGCCCCTCGACGGACCAGTCCGCACCCAGCATGCCCTCACGCCAGGCCGGGTCAACAGGCAGCGTGGCCGGCAGCCATTGCGCCAGGTCGAGCCGGCGGGCCGTGCCGCGCAGGTTCAGATCCCACGGGCACTGACGGCCGCCTGGCCGCTGGCCGTCAGCAGCGTCTCGCCCAGCGCAACCCGCCCTTCGTTCAGCTTCAGCCAGCGCGGGTCCAGCGTGCCGGCCAGCTTCACCCTGGGCATCGGCCGCCAGCTTCTTCAGGTCAGCTGGCAACAGGGTGCGCATCTGTTCGGCGCGTTGCGACAGATCCACCAGGAACTGCTGGCCATCCACCTTCACCCTGTCCGCCCAGGGCCGTCCGGGGCAGGCCCTGCCAGAGCGGGGCCAGATCCAGTCCGGTCAGCTTCAGGTCACTCTTCAGGCGGGGCAGCGTGGTCCCCGGAATGGCCATCGACTGAGCCAGCCAGCTTTCAGTCGCCCCTCGATGCGGGCTTCGCCCTTGGCAGCAATGGTCACGGGCTGGGCAGCCTGCGGTTTCTGGGCAGGTTGGCCCTTGCCGGAGCCATTGCCCGGTTTCGCGTTGGCAGGGACTTCTGCCACGCCCCCGGCGTCAGCCTGCTGCACGCTCACCGGCAGGCCAATGGCCAGGTCGTTGAGGGCGACGTAGAGGTGCTCCCACTGCGCCGTGGGCGGAATGCGGAAGACGATGCCGCTCTGCAGCGAGCGCAGCGGAATGCGGTTGCCCTCCAGCGTGCCCGCCCGGCGGTTGGCCAGCCGGATGAGTCCCTGCCACGTTTCCTTCTTGCCGGGCGCCTGATCGATGTCGAGGTCCAGGTCCATGCCGGTCTCGGGCAGCTTGCCCAAGGCGGTGAAGCGCATCAGGTTGGTATCGGCCAGGCGAGCGTGCAGACGCTCCACCGGCATCCGGCCCAGCGGCTTCACCACGGCCTGGATGTCGGCCATGCCATCAGCCAGCTGCCCCTGAAGGGTGGCCGGCAGTCTGGCCAGGTCGCCATCGACGGTCAGGGTGGCGTCATACGGCCACTGCTGGGCCTGGCCATTGGCCCTGATCACGCCCTTCAGACGGTGCGGCGGTGCACCCTCCATCTGGGCCGTGGCCGAACGCACCTGGCCCCAGGGGCTGGTGAGCGCCAGCGTCTTGATCCGGTACTGCCCCACGGCGTATTCGGCTGCTCCGTCGATGTCGGTCAGCACCACGAAGGGCTCGGCATCCTTGCCATTGACGGCAGGCGGCTGGATCTCCAGTCGCCCGACGGCCAGCTTGCGGATCTCCAGCGGGAACGGCAGGCCAAAATCGCCGGGCATGTCGGTGTCGGTGCGCGGCTTGTCCGGGTCGCCGGGCGGCACCTGGACGATCAGTGTCCCGGCCTCCAGCTGATGTACCAGTCCCCTTGCCGCGCAGCAGTGCGCGCAGCGACCAGCGCAGCTGCAGATCCGTGCCCTTGACCGCGGTGTCGAAGCCACGCCATTCCACGCGCCCGAAACGGATGCCGCGCCACAGGTTCCCCTGCAACCGGTCAAACGCCAGCGCCCGGCCAGCAGGGCCAGAAACTGCTGCGCCCAGGACAGCGCCTGGGTCAGACCGCTTTCGCTGCCCAGCCACAACAGCGCTGCCAGCACCAGCCCCATGACCAGCAGCAGGATGCGCACGCTCCAGCGAAAGATCGCGCGCCACAGGGAATGCTCGCGTCGCATCGGGGGTCGTCGTCGTGTCTTCCATGATCAGAAGCTGAATCCAATGGAGAAATGCACCCGGTAGCGATGGATGGCCTGGCCATAGGCCAGGTCCAGCTTCACCGGCCCCACGGGCGTTCGCACCTGCAGGCCTGCACCGTAGCCCGAGACAGCATCGAAGCTGCGCCAGGCGTCGGTGACGTTGCCGTAGTCATAGAACACGCCCAGCGACAGCATCTCGGTGATGCGGTGCTGGTATTCCAGCGAGCCGATGGCCAGATAGCGCTGGCCGATCACCGAGTTGTTGACGTTCAGGCCCAGCGATCGGTAGCCATATCCGCGCAGCGAGCCGATGCCCCCTGCCCGGAACAGGTTCTCGCTGGGGATGCCGAAGCGGCTGCCCGCATTGACCACGCCGAACTCCACGCGACCGATGAAGGTACCGTTGCGCCAGACGGGCGAGTTCTTCGACAGCGGCTTGAGCCCACCATGCTGGTGTAGAAGCGGGTGAAGGTGGCATCACTCAGCGCGTGCTTGCTGGCCCCCGAGATCTCGAACTTGACGCCGTAGCCGCGCGAGGGGTTGAGCTGCGAATCGAAGCGCTGCAGCGTCCAGGCCTTGCCCAGCACCAACGCCTTCACGCCGTCCCGCTGCCCGGACTGCCGGAAGTGGATCTCTTCCTGCTGCAGCTGCAGCGAGGTGAACGCCTCGATGTCGCGCTCGCGCTGGCCATAGCCCACGTAGGCGTTGCTGTTGAACGTGACGACACCTTTCTCGTCCTCACGCTCGACGCGTCCACCGAACCCGTAGTAGCGGTCCTCAGCGTCATAGGGCGTTCGGAAGTTGGTGAACGCTCGCTGACGGCGCTCCGACATCACCAGCGAGGCCTCCATCTGCAGCCCGAACAGGCTGCGGTCCTGAAAGCCCACCTGGCCACGGAAGCCGTCGTCGGTGCTGTAGCCCAGACCATAGACCAGCCGATGGCGCTTGAGCTCCTCCACGACCAGGCGGATGGGCACCGCTTTCAGCGACGGATCTTCCTGCAGCGCCAGCGTGTCGGGCACCGCACTGACCGAACCGAAGTACCCCGCCTCGCGCAACCGCTCCTGGAAAGTCTGCAGCGCGGCATCCGTGTAGGCATCCCCTTCATGGAAGGGCTGCAGATCGGTGATGATCTTCTCCGGATAGCGCGACAGCCCCTGGACCTCCACCTTGCCGAAGGCAATGCGGTCGCCCGAATCCACCACGACCGTCAGCCGCGCCTTGGCCGCCGCGGCATCCACCTGCGCGGTGCTGCGGGCAATGCGGGCGCGCAGGTAGCCCTGCCGCTTCATGGCATCGATGAGCGCCGACTTGCCACTCTGCCAGTTGCTGCTCACGAAGGGATCACCCACAGCCATGCCGAAGCGACGCTTCACGTTGGCCAACGCCCGGTTCTGCGTGCCCTGCCCTTCGATCTGGATGTCCAGCTCGCTGACCTTGGTGCGATTGCCAGGCTTGAGCGTCAGCTTCACGCGGTCAGGCGCCTCGGCATCGATCTCGATGCGCGGCTCGAAATAGCCTTCGGCCTGAACAATGGCCAGCACCTCGTCATGCAGCTTGGACACCAGACCGTCGAACTGCACCGGGTCGTAGTCCTTGCGGTGCTGCCAGCGGCCCACCAGCGTGCTGTCACGGATGGTGCTGGCAAAGCTCGACGGCGCATCGATATCGAAAGCGGTAGTTGTTGTGTTCCAGCAGCTCCGAAACTCCGCCGGATTTGCGCTCGGCCTCGGCCGATTTCCCGGCGGCAGTCGTACCCGCCCCCTGATCTGCCGGGGCTGCTTCCTGCCCGGAAGACGAGGAAGACGCGGAAGCGCCGGTCTGACCAGCTTCCGGGGCTTTGGGTCGAATCATCGGCCGCCAGGCGCCATGCCGACATGTCGCCGCCCGCCTGCAGGCCCGGAAAGCTCCCCGAGCGAAGGCCGGCAGCCTGCGCCACGGACGCGCCACCTGCCAGGGCCAGCACAGTCGCCAGGCCCAACCACCTGTCCAAAACGATTTTCTTCATGACATCGGTGCACGGCAGACCCGTGCAGCAGGAAAGCACAACGTACCAGAGCATTCATGCAACGGCGCAGCCGGATGCGACGATGACAATCCCCGGCCATCGCATCCTTCCTGAAAGGGTGGAACTGGTCCACCCGACGGCCGGCCAACACGCCGTCCCCTGCGCCCGCAGTGCAGCGCCGAGTATAGGGCCTGCCGTCCGCCCTTACTGAAAAACCGTGACAAATCCGGCAGATGATGACGCAGAAACGGGCGACACCCTAGCCCGACGGGACGACCGGCCCATCCCGGGTGCCCGGCGCCCGACGAGCAGAACGCCCGGGCCATACGGCACTCGGGCGTCCTGCAGAACCCCATGAGGGGGCGGAACGGGCGGCATCATCGCCCGGTGGCGTGCGGCTTTTCACCGCACGCCGGCTGGCGATCAGGCCACCAGCCGATACTGCTTCGTGAGCTTGACGAAGTTGTCCAGCTCGGCCTTTTGGCGCTCCTCGCTCCAGCCCAGCCGGGGGGCCATGAATGCAGCCACGGCAGGCGCTGCAGCCTCGGCCGCCTTCGCGTCCAGGAACAGCAGCCGGATGCGCCGTGCCAGCACGTCTTCCAGCGACAGGGCCAGCTCCTCGTCGATGGCCCACTGCACCTGCGCGAAGGTGTACGGATGATCCGGATGCACCTTCTTGGCCAGCTCGGGGTTCCGGCTGCCAGCTTCTCGATGGCGGCTGCGTCGCTGCCATAGAGCGTCAGCGGCGTGTCATCCAGGTGCCGGTTGGCATCGATGTAGCCATGCAGCTTCAGCTCGCGCGTGGCGCAGGCCTTCTGGGGCAGCAGGCCTGCACCGATCGCGGCGTCGACGCCGTCCTCGGCCATCTGGCGGTAGGTGGTCCACTTGCCGCCAAAGATGTTGACCATGCCCGACTTGCTGACTTCCACCTTTGTGGCTGCGCGAGACTTCCTGGTGGACTTGCCCTCGTCCTTGGCGCGGCCAGCGGCCGCAGGCTCACGAACACGCTGCGCACGTCGGCGCGCGTGGGTGCCCGCTTCAGGTAGTCGCGTGCCGTGTTCAGGATGAACTCGATCTCCTGCTCCAGCGGCTTGGGCTCGTAGGACGGCTCCCTGATCAGCGTGTCGGTGGTGCCCACCACCAGCTTGCCGTGCCAGGGCACCGCGAACAGCACGCGGCCGTCCGAGGTCTTGGGCACCATCAGCGCATCGTCGCCGGGCAGGAAGTCGCGATCCAGCACCAGGTGGATGCCCTGGCTGGGCAGGATCGGCGGCTTCTCGTGGACTTCGTCCATCCCCAGGATGGGGTTGGCGAACACGCCGGTGGCGTTGACCACGCACTTGGCCTTGACCTGATAGGTCTCGCCCGTCAGCTCGTCACGGCACGAGACACCGTCGATCTTGCCGGCGGCGTTCTTGTCGATGCCCGTGACCGAGCAGTAGTTGAGCACGGTACCGCCATGGTCGACGATCGACAGCGCCAGGCACAGGGCCAGGCGCGCGTCGTCGAACTGGCCGTCGTAGTAGCAGACGCCGGCGCCCACCTTGTCGTCACGCACGCCCGACAGGCGCTTGCGCGCCTCGGCCTGCGACAGATGCCGGGTATGGCCGATGCTGAGCTTGCCCGAGAGCCGGTCATACATCCACAGACCGAAGGTGTAGTAGGGAGCGGTCCACCACTTCTCGCCCGGGATGATGAAGGCCTGGGTCTTGAACAGGTGCGGCGCGTTGCGGGCCAGACGACCCCGCTCGCGCAGCGCCTCGCGCACCAGATCCACATAGCCTTGCGCCAGATAGCGGACCCCACCATGCACCAGCTTGGTGGAACGGCTCGACGTGCCCTTGGCAAAGTCGTGCCCTTCCAGCAGCAGCGTGGAATAGCCGCGGGTGACGGCGTCAAGCGCCGTCCCCAAGCCAGTCGCACCGCCGCCGATCACCACCACGTCCCACTCACCGTGGGTCTTCAACTGCTCGATGGCTTTCTTGCGTTGCATGCTGATCTCCTATGCTTATTTCTTCACACGCTCGGACTCGGGAATGCGGGCTTTGTGGCGCCCTTCCTCAAGCATCGTGATGAAGAGCAAGACCACGGCAATCACGCCCCCGCCAATCATCACATAGAAACCACCGTCCCAACCGTAGTGCTGGGCAGCCCAGCCCACCACGGCTGCGGCAGCCGTCGTGCCACCCAGGTAGCCGAACAGCCCCGTGAAGCCTGCTGCCGTGCCGGCAGCCTTCTTGGGGGCCAGTTCCAGGGCGTGCAGACCGATCAGCATCACCGGACCGTAGATGAGGAAGCCCACCGTGGTCATCAGCACGAAGTCGGTCAGCTGGTACGGGTTCTGGAACCAGGGCTTGTCCGCATACTGCGCCACCTGGTCAGCCGGCGTGGCCGGGTTCATCCACAGGCCACCACGGCAGCGGTGGTCAGGATCATGAAGATGAAGCCCGTCAGGCCGCGCTTGCCCTTGAACACCTTGTCCGACACCCAGCCGCACAGCAGCGTGCCCGGAATGGCAGCCAGCTCATAGATAGTGTAGGCCCAGGCCGTGCCCTTGAAGTTGAAATGCTTGACTTCGGACAGGTACACCGGCGACCACTTCAGCACGCCGTAGCGGATGAGGTAGACGAACACGTTGGCCAGTGCGATGTACCACAGCAGGCGGTTCTTCAGCACGTAGGTGACGAAGATTTCCTTGGTGGTCAGATCCTTCTCGGCCGTCTTGGCGTCGTAGTTGTCCGGATAGTCGTTCTTCCACTGCTCGATCGGCGGCAGCCCGCAGGACTGCGGCGAATCCTTCATGATGAAGAAGATGGGAATCGCGATGATCATCGCCGCGATGCCCGGGTAGTACAGCGCCTGCTGCCAGATGTCCTTGTTGGTGGCCTCAACCCCGTGGGTGTTGAAGTAGACGGCACCGGCCAGCAGCACCATGGCGCCCGGCACCATGCCGCCCAGGTTGTGGGCCGTGTTCCAGACCGACACCACCGAGCCACGCTCGGTCTTGGACCACCAGTGCACCATGGTCTTGCCGCACGGGGGCCAGCCCATGCCCTGGAACCAGCCGTTGATGAAGATCATCGCAAAGGCGATGGCCACGCTTGAGGTCGCCCAGGGCATCAGGCCCATCAGCGTCATGCACAGGCCCGACAGCAGCAGGCCGATGGGCAGGAACACCTTCGGATTGGAGCGGTCGGAAACGGCCGCCATCAGGAACTTCGAGATACCGTAGGCCAGACCCGCAGCAGCACCGATCTGACCCAGCTCGGCCTTGTTGTACAGGCCCGCGTCGATCAGGCCCTTCTGGGCGAGGTCGAAGTTGCCCCGCACGAAATAGTAGGCGGCATAGCCGAAGAAGATGCCGGCAAAGACCTGCCAGCGAAGACGCCGGTAGGTCGGATCGATCTTGTCCGCGGGCAGCAGGGGCTTGCGTGCCGCCGGCTTGAGGATGCCAATCACGAAATGTCTCCAGAGGAAGAAAGGAAAGGGAAAACAACGTTGATGATTCTGAAACATGTCCGCCAATAATGCGAACTTGTTTTAATGACGAATCATACGCCCTCATCCGCCGGAAAGACTTGAACTCAGGTCAAAGCATCGTCATCCGTGAACTACACACCTACTGCCGGTAAGCTTTGCCGACAGGCAGCAGGCATGAATTCAGGCCGATTGCGTGCCCCCGCGGCACGCGATGTTGCTTACACCCCCGCTCGGGCCAGCCCGGAGAGAATCCCCTTCAGCGACGCGGTCAGGATGTCGGCATCCATGCCCACCCCGAACAGGGTGTGATCACCCACTCTCAGCTCAAGGTAGGCCACTGCCTGAGCATTGGCCCCCGAACCGATCGCGTGCTCGCGGTAGTCCATCACCCGCACCTGGGCCAGGCCCGTGGCGTTGAGACCGGCCACGAAGGCGTCCACCGGACCGGTACCCTCGCCCTGGAGGCTCACCGTCCGGCCGCCCAGCTGAACGTCGGCCTTGAGCGACACGCGGGTGTTGCCCGCCTCGTCGGTCTCGGACATGGCCCGCTGCTTCGGTGCAGCGATCTCGTCCAGCCGGTATTCCTTGCGGAACAGCGCCCACAGGTCCTTGGCCTGCAGCTCCTTGCCCGAGGCATCCATCTCGTGCTGCACCACCCGGCTGAACTCGATCTGCAGACGGCGCGGAAGCTCCAGCCCGTACTCGTTCTCCAGCAGGTACGACACCCCGCCCTTGCCCGACTGGCTGTTGACGCGGATCACCGCCTCATACGAGCGGCCCAGGTCCTTCGGATCGATGGGCAGATAGGGCATTTCCCAGATGTCGCCCTCCTTGCGGGCGGCAAATGCCTTCTTGATGGCGTCCTGGTGCGAACCCGAGAAGGACGTGTAGACCAGGTCACCCACATACGGATGACGCGGGTGCACCGCGATCTGGTTGCAGTGCTCCACCACCCGGCGGATCTCGTCGATGTCGGAGAAGTCCAACCCCGGCGAGACCCCTGCGTGTACAGGTTCAGCGCGATGTTGACCAGGTCGCAATTGCCGGTGCGCTCCCTCGTTGCCGAAGAGGCAGCCTTCCAGCCGCTCGGCCCCGGCCATCAGCGCCAGCTCGGCCGCCGCAATGCCCGTGCCCCGGTCGTTGTGCGGGTGCACCGACAGGATGATCGAGTCGCGCTTGGCCAGGTTGCGATGCATCCACTCGATCATGTCGGCAAAGATGTTCGGCGTGCAGTGCTCCACTGTCGTTGGCAGGTTGATGATGCACTTGTTCTGCGGCGTGGCTCCCCAGGCATCCACCACGGCATCCACCACCCGCTTGGAGAAGTCCAGCTCGGTGTCCGAGAACGTCTCGGGCGAATACTCGAAGCCCCACTCGGTCTCGGGATGCTCGGCCACCAGCTGCTTGACCAGCTTCGTCTGGCCCACCGCCATCTCGACGATGCCGTCCTCGTCCATCCCCAGCACCACCTTGCGCATGACGGGTGCACAGGCGTTGTAGACGTGCACCGTGGCCTTTCGGGCCCCTTGCAACGACTCGATCGTGCGACGGATCAGCGACTCGCGCGCCTGTGTCAGCACCTGGATGGTCACGTCGTCCGGGATCAGGTTCTCCTCGATCAGCCGGCGCACGAAGTTGAACTCGGTCTGCGAGGCCGACGGGAAGCCCACCTCGATCTCCTTGAAGCCGATGTTCACCAGCAGCTGGAACATCTCCAGCTTGCGCTCGACGCTCATCGGCTCGATCAGCGCCTGGTTACCGTCGCGCAGATCGGTGCTCAGCCAGATCGGTGCCTTGGTCAGCACGGCGTCCGGCCAGGTGCGATCCTTCAGGCCGATGGGCGCGAACGGGCGGTATTTGGAAGCGGGCTGTTGCAAACTACGAAAAACGTTCCTGACAAAAGAAAGGGTTGAGCAATCGGCGACGATGCGAACCACGCAGGGGCCAAAAAACGAACGGCCCGCTGCCGGAGGCATACGGGCCGTTGAAGCTGGATCGCAGGGATGCGCGCGCAACTACCTTCGCCCGTAGGGGACGAACAGCAGTAGAGCCAGCAGCAGGGAGTCCTTGCGTGTATCCATGGTGCAGGAATCTAACATATTTCAAGGTTCCCGGGCACCTGCTGGCCCCATTCCCGGGGGCGGGATATCCCTGTCCCTCCCTCTCGCGTCCCTCTGCCCGTGCCTCCCTGCAACGCCCCTGACGACAGCGGCCCGGGAGAAAGCCGCCCCCGTACAAGGACGGCCAGACCTCACCCGCGAACGATAACCCCGCCCCTCCATTGGTCGTTCATGAAGTGCCTGATCATTCCATGCAGGATGGATCCGGGCTTGGTGCATCCTGCCCGGCCCGTTCATCAGACCATTGAACACTGGAGGGTCTCCCATGATCCGGAAAAACGTCTGTCGCCGCCGCCCTGATCGGCATGGCCGCCCTGGCCGCCCACGGTTCGGCCTCGGCCGAGCATTCCCCAGGATGCCATCAACCTGTCCAACGCCAAGCTGTCGCTGCCGGAAGCCGTTGCACTGGCCGAAAAGCACCATCCGGGCAGCAAGGCCAACCAGGCCGAGCTGAAGTTCAAGAAAGAGAGGCTCTATTACGAAGTGGAGGTGGTCACCCCCAAGAATGAGGTGTTTGACGTGAAGGTGGGACGCCATGGGACGGCACGGTCTTCCAGAGCAAGCCCGACAACCATGATTGACCGGCGCTGACGGATCGCCATGATGCCGGGTCACGGCGGCGTCCGTTCCCGCCGTGACCCGGCCCTCCAGGCGATAGATTACGCTTATAGCCACATTTAGTTAAATTCAATTTACTTTAACAGCAGAAATCCCGGATCATTCACACATGGGCCGCCGCGGACACGCTGGCACCCAGCCCGCCCGGCCAGGAAGCGCCAGAGTCTGCCCGCCATGGCGGGACGTGCGATGCCCCGCCTTCCCCGTCTGGCCAGATTCCCCGCCGGGAACTGCTCCCCAGCCCCGCCTTCAGGCGTGGGGCAGGAATCCCGATCCGGCAAGGCCGCTTCCGACACCATCGGCAGGCCCCTGTCCTGCCACCCTACTCTAGAGGAAATCCCATGTCGCTGATCAACACCCAGATCAAAACCCTTCAAGGTCCAGGCCTTCCAGAACGGCAAGTTCTTCGAAGTCACCGACGAGACCCCTGAAAGGCAAGTGGAACGTCATCTGCTTCTACCCCGCCGACTTCACCTTCGTCTGCCCGACCGAGCTGGAAGACCCGCCGAGCACTATGACGAGTTCAAGAAGCTGGGCGTGGAAGTCTACTCGGCCTCTACCGACACGCACTTCGCCCACAAGGCCTGGCACGACACCTCGGACGCCATCAAGAAGGTCAAGTACCCCATGCTGGGCGACCCGACCACGCAACTGGCCCGCAACTTCGACGTGCTGATCGAAGAAGAAGGCCTGGCCCTGCGCGGCACCTTCCCGATCGACCCCGAAGGCCTGATCAAGGTCTGCGAAATCCACGACAACGGCATCGGCCGTGACGCCAGCGAACTGCTGCGCAAGGTCAAGGCTGCCCTGTACGTGGCCTCGCACCCGGGTGAAGTCTGCCCCGCCAAGTGGAAAGAAGGCGCCGAGACCCCTGAAGCCCTCGCTGGACCTGGTCGGCAAGATCTGATCCCGCACCCCGGAAGGCTGGCCGGTCGCAGACCCTCCCCAGCCTTCCCGCCGCGATTGACATCGTTACCAGCCAGCCCCGGCCAAGCGGCGCTCCTATCGCCCTAGCTCCTCGCGCCGGCAACCGGTGGCTGGTCTTTTTTGTCCATTTCCCACGTCACCCACGGCACCATCATCGCTTGACGCAGACCTCAAGAACCAGCTGCAAACCTACCTGGGCCACCTGAAACAGCCGATCGAGCTGGTGGCCACCCTGGACGGCAGTGCAAAAGCGAAAGAGATGCAGGAACTCCTGCAGGAAATCGCCGAGCTGTCCGACAAGATCACCCTGCGCGAAGACCCGGCCGCGGATGTCCGCAAGCCTTCCTTCGCCATCAACCGCATCGGCACCGACATCGGCGTGCGCTTTGCCGCCATCCCGCTGGGCCACGAGTTCACCTCGCTGGTGCTGGCCCTGCTGCACGTCGGCGGCCACACCATCAAGCTCGACGCCGACACCATCGAGCAGACCAAGGCCCCTGTCCGGCGACTACGACTTCGAGATCTACATGTCGCTGTCGTGCCAGAACTGCCCGGACGTGGTGCAGGCGCTCAACCCGATGTCGGTCATCAACCCCCGCATCCGCGTCCAGACCATCGACGGCGCCCTCTTCCAGGACGAAGTGGAAAAACGCGCCATCATGGCCGTGCCTACCGTCTTCCTGAACGGTGAAGTGCTGTTCCAGGGCCGCTCCAGCGCCGAAGAGATCCTGGCTCGCTTTGGACAGCGGCGCCCACTCCCGCGCCGCCGAGAAAGCTCTCGGAGAAAGGATCCGTTCGACGTGCTGATCGTCGGCGGCGGCCCGGCCGGTGCTGCGGCAGCCGTCTACGCGGCCCGCAAGGGCATCCGCACCGGCGTCGTGGCCGAGCGCTTCGGCGGCCAGGTGCTGGACACCATGTCCATCGAGAACTACATCTCGGTGCTGGAAACCGACGGTCCCAAGTTTGCTGCCGCGCTGGAAGCCCACACCCGTCACTACGGCGTCGACATCATGAACCTGCAGAAGGTCGAGTCGATCAGCCGTGACGAGGCTGCCGGCATGGTCACGGTCAAGACCGCCAGCGGCGCCAGCCTCAAGAGCAGAACCGTCATCCTGTCCACCGGTGCCCGGTGGCGCAGCATGGGCGTACCCGGCGAGCAGGAATACCGCAACCGCGGCGTCACCCTACTGCCCGCACTGCGACGGTCCCGCTCTTCACGGGGCAAGCGCGTCGCCGTCATCGGCGGTGGCAACTCGGGTGTCGAGGCCGCCATCGACCTGGCTGGCGTGGTGGACCACGTGACGCTCTTCGAGTTCATGCCCGACACTGCGTGCCGACGCCGTGCTGCAGCGCAAGCTGGAAAGCCTGCCCAACGTGAAGATCCTGAAGAACGTTCAGGTCACCGAGGTCAAGGCCAGCAACGACAAGGTCAGCGCCATCGTCTACAAGGACCGCACCAACGATAGCATCCACGAAGTGGCGCTGGAGGGCGTGTTCGTCCAGATCGGCCTGGTGCCCAACACCGACTTCCTGAAGGGACAGCGGCATCACGCTGGTCCGCAACGGCGAGATTCAGGTCGATGTCCGTGGCCAGACCTCAATGGAAGGCGTGTTTGCTGCCGGTGACTGCACCACCTCGCCGTACAAGCAGATCATCATCGCCGCCGGCGATGGCGCCAAGGCTGCCCTGGCCGCCTTCGATCACCTGATTCGCACCTCGGCGCCCAAGTAAGCGCACACTGCGCCTTGATGATCCGAGCATCATCGAGGCGCAGCGCACTTGCCAGACCTCGTCCTGATCGGCACGCAAACAAGCAGCCTTTCCACCGAAACGCGTTCCGTCTGGACGGCTCGCCCGGCCGTCCGATCGTCCTGGCCGTGCAGCACGGCCCGGCATAGTCTTTCAGGGGTGGCCTGATGCCATCAGCCACCCAGACACCAGCGACCCGCACCGTCCCGTGCGGGCTCAGCTCGTCCGCCCCTCACCCGGTTACCGCCGGGTGAGGGCGTTTCTTCAGGATGGCCAGGCGCGCACTCGGCCTCGCTCACTCAGCCCTTCAGGTGCTTGAGCGCCTCACGGATGCTGAGCGAGGCCATCCGGGCACGATGGGTCTCGATGAAAGCCAGCACCCACGCCGGATCCTGACGGGCATACTGGCGCAAGGCCCAGCCAATGCCCTTGTTGATGAAGAACTCGGTCTGCCCCAGGTTGTTGACGATGACCTCGGCCAGCAACGCGCGATCGGTCTGCGCCCCCAGCGACAGCTGACAATCGATGGCGATGCGGCGCAGCCAGAAGTTCTCGTGCAGGCTCCAGGCGATGATCCGGGACCGGATCTCCGGATGACGCAGCAGGATGGAGCCCACCACCTTGTCCAGCGCGTCCACCGTGTCCCACCACGATTTCTGCACCACCAGCGCTTCCACACGGTCCAGGTCCGCTGGAACCAGCTGTTCCTTCACCTCATTCAGGTAGTCCACCGCCACGTACTGCATCTCGCGGAACGGGCTCTGCCAGCAGGCCCGCACGAAGGCCCAGTCCGGTGCTCGCCCACGCGCCGCCCGAAAGAACGGCCGGCAGAGCTTTCGCCGCTCGGGTGTGCCCACCCCCAGAAACGCGAAGCGATGCTTCATGTAGGCCGCCATCTGCGGCGCGCGGCCGGGCCTCGGCAGCCGCCTGCAGAACAGCAAGGATCTCGTGTGCATCCATGATGGACAGCGCCTCCCCATACGCCCGACATCTGCCAGGCGGACACGGTCAGTATGCCACCTCCCCGACCGAGGGCTGGTTGCGCCAGATCGTTACCCTCGATGTCTTGCAGCGCCACGCGCTGCCGGCCCTCGGATCGAAGTTGTCGTCCGACAGCCACTTCTCCAGGCGCCGCTTCACCCGGGGCCATTCGAATCCAGCATCGAGTACCAGCAGGTATCTCGGTTGCGCCCCTTGTACACGATGGCCTGGCGGAACATGCCCTCATAGGTGAAGCCCAGGCGCAGGGCGGCGTTGCGCGATGGCTGGTTCAGCGAATCGCACTTCCATTCATAACGGCGGTACTTCAGCGTCTCGAACACGTACTGGGCCAGCAGCAGCTGGGCCTCGGTGGCCATGCGCGTGCGCTTGAGCCGGTCGGAATAGGTGATGGACCCCACTTCAATCACGCGGTTGGCCGGATCGATCCGCATCAGCGAGAGGAACCCACGACCTGGTTGCTGCCCGCCTCGATGATGACGAAAGTGCAGGGATCCTCGCTCGCCTCCAGCCGCTCCAGCTGCGCCTGCAAGGTCTGTCGGTCGGGCACCGGCTCACGGGGAACGTAGGTCCAGTCAGGCAGGTTGGCCCCCGGGCCATGGAAGGCATATAGGTCATCGCCATGTCGGGCGGCCGACAGCCGCTCCAGCCGGCAGAAACGCCCCTGCAGGACAGGGCGGCCAGGCCGTTCACCTGGCGAGAAGCCAGGCACCGCATCGCCGATGGGCTGGCCGAATTCGTTGTGACGCATGAAATCTCCTCAAGGTACTGTCATTGCCCCGAATATACGCTTCATGCCCAGAAAACTGATCCGGGCCATGGCGCAGCCACACCATGGCCCGGATACCGATCACGCGCTGGGCAATCAGGACGTTGCCAGCACGATGCCCTCCGCCTGCAGGCGCTCGTGGATGGCAATGCACAGCTCGCTGCGGATGCCCCCCATGCGCTCGCTACGTGCCGTCCAGGCATAGAGCTTGAACTGCAGGGCCGACGCACCGAAGTCGGTGAACTGCGCCGTGGGCGCCGGCGTGGCCAGCAGGTCAGCGTGTTCGCGCGCCACCTCGGTCAGCAGCTTGATGACCCGCTTTGGGATCGCTGTCGTAGCCACGCCCCAGGCCGATCTCGATGCGGCGCAGGTGATCGGACAGCGTCCAGTTCACCACCTGGTTGGCGATGAGCTGCGAGTTGGGCACGATCACATCCGCCCCCGCTCCGGTGCGCAGCACGCTGGCACGGATGCCGATGCGCTTGACCTTGCCGCTCTGCCCCGCCATGTCCACCGAATCGCCCACGCTTGATGGGACGCTCGAACAGCACGATGAGGCCCGAGACGAAGTTGTTGACGATGCTCTGCAAGCCGAAACCGACCCCGACACCGAGTGCGCTGGCGAAGATGGTGAATCGATCGAGGCTCACGCCGGTGGAGGCAATGGCCATCAGCACCGCCGATCAGCACCACATAGTTGAGGATACTGTTGAGCGCATACGGAATGCCCGGCGCCAGCGACACCCGCGTGTGAGACCTCGCGGTCCAGCACGTAGCGCAGCAGGCGCGAGACCTGCAGCGTCAGCCAGACCAGAACGAAGAAGCGCAGCAGGTCGGCCAGCGACACCGAGATCTGACCGATCTTCAGCGGCGTGGACAGGAAGTTCCCCAACGCATCGGTGAGCGGCGACAGCAGCATCACCTGGTTCAGGGTGTAGCCCGTCCACAGCAGCACCGCCACCCAGTAGACCACGCGACGCAGTCGTGCCTCGATCAGCGCCCCGTCCTCGTCCAGCATCTTCAGCCGGTTAAGCGGGCGCAGGTTGCCGGCCAGGCGCAGCAGCGACAGCAGCACCAGCGACCCCGCCAGCAGGATGACCCCCGCAAACAGCGAATTGAGCGTGGAGGCACTGATGAAGCGCGCCAGCCGGGTGAAGCCCAGCAGGTCGGTGACCAGGGCCGCACTGCAACCGGCCAGCACCGTGTTGATGGCGTAGCCCGTCAGCCGCAGCGAGCGGGCATTCTGATCCACATGTCGCGTGCTGCTGTCGGGCGGCAGTGCCTCGCTGGAGACCGTCTCGTTCTCGGCCTCGGCCTCGGCACGCGCCTGCACGAAGGCACGGCGCCGATCACGCGTCAGGTGCATGAGCACCAGGATCGTCAACAGCAGCTGCGACTGGAAGAACAGCCGCTCCCAGGTCGGATCAAACTTCAGGATCTCCGGCACCTGGTTGAAGGCAAACATGGCCAGCAGCCAGTACAAGTAAGTGGCCAGCGAACGCTCCACCACCTGACGCAGCAGCTGCACCGTAGGCGCCAGCGCCACCAGCCCCAGCAGCAGGTTCAGGCTGGCCGGCGGATAGGGCAGCACCACCGCCGCCATCGTCACCGTCGTCAGCACGGCCACCGACAGCGGATCCTGCAGCAGCCAGCGCACCGAACGCAGCACCGGCTGTTCGCTGATCTTTGCCTCCACCCGCGGACGCAGGAGGTGCAGCGTGGCAAACACCAGCACCAGCCACGCCAGCAGCGCAATGGAGCGGACCGGATGGATGCGCAGGTACTCGACAATGGCATGGCCGTCCGAGCGCAGGCGCGCCAGGCCCGTCAGCGTGCTGCCGTCAGTGCTTTCCGCATTGGACGCACCGAACAGCGCCGGGCTATCAGTCTTGAACAGCGAATCGATGGACGCCGTCAGCGTGTTCTTCAGCAACGCCTGCTCAGACGAGATGGTGGCCTGCAGCTTGCTGCTCTGCGCCTGCAGGTCGAAGATGCCGCTGCGGATCTTGGACGCCGCCTTGCGCGTATCCTGGATCTGGTTCAGCACCTCCTGCACGCGCGTGCGGATGACCTGCGGTGACGCCTTGATCTCTTCAGCCGCCTGCGCCCCTTCCCAGGCCTTCTGCATGGTGTTCAGGCGGTTGAAGTCCTCCTGCAGCGCCTCGGCCACCTGCGTGAGCTGCTTGTCCACCGCCGTCACCTCGGCCTGCAGCTGCGCCCAAGTGGGCTCGATGTCACGCATGCGCCGCTGGCTGTCGGAGTCCATCGCCAGATGGCTCAGCGTTCGTGCCTCGGCCGTGTCCCGGGCCAGCCGGGCCAACCGCTGCTTGATGCCATCGCGCTGCGGCGAAGCCTGAAGGCGGTTGCGAATGATGTTGAGCGCGTTCTCCTCGCTCGGCGCGGGAAACCACGTTGGCAGGCGGAATGGGCGAGGCCGGAGCAGGTGCCGGATTGGCCGCGGCGGCATTGGCATTGCCACCCTGGGCAGCCTTGTCCTTGTCACTGGCAGCAGCTGGAGCCGCCTGCGCCATCGCAGGGCTCGGAGACAGGGGCCACGCCGGCCGGCGCAACCAGCATCAGGGCCAGCAGCAGCCGGCCACAAACGGAAATGAGGGCATCAGTCTTCATGCCCGCCAGTGTACCGGGCACCGCACCCTGCTGGACAGTGCCCCCATGGCACGGGACGACCGGTCGGCAGGCGAAGCGTGGCTGGCTGGGGCGTTTGTCGGGATGCAACAGCTTCTGCACGAGAGGGCTACGCAGACCTCCGGTCAGACGTGGATGGCGAGCTCCCGGCCTTCGAGGACGCCTTCTGGCGCCGTATCCAGCTCTATGGGAGGCTTCCCTGGTAACACCCCGCCAAGCCTTCCAGCAAGCCCCGCCCTGATATGCCGGGGGTTTGGGGACGTTTTTCCAGCGAGCCTGATATGGCAGCATGGCCTAGACTTCCCATGACATTCACCCGAGAGGCATCCCTCATGGCCATTGGCAGTTTCTTCGAGCTGGCCCACAGCAGCAGCTCCTACGCATCCTTTGTGCGAGTCTGCCATGCAGCAGATCTCCGGCCAGGGCACTGCCCCCAGGCCGAGAACACAAACGGCAGCAAGTTTGCCGGCATCATGACCGACACACTCTCCATCGAGCGTGCGAAGAAGACCAAGGAGATCATGTCCGGCTATGACATGACCCACATGTCACGTAACGAGATGATCGAGATGGCCGGAAAACTGGAGAAGTCCGGCATCATCACGTGGGATCAGTACTTTGAATTGACTGCCCCCCATTTCGATGAATGGGATGAGAACATGAATCTCATCACCGACTACGATCAGAAGATCAACTATCTGGAAGGGCTGCAACAGGTCGTAATCAGAAACCGGACCTTCAACCCTAGCGACATCCAGTCGATCATCATTGCGGAAAAGAACCCAAGCCCTGGCCGAGTCGCTGAGACCACATAGCGCGGGCGGTACATCACCGAGAACGTGGTGTCCCGTAGCTCCCACGTTCTCGACTCTTCGTTCAACTCACTGGATGTAAATCGAATCGCTCATGGTTTTCTATGGCGAATTCATGGACGTGTTCTGATAGGAGAACGTCCCCCGCTGATTTCTGTCAAGTTTCCAATAGCAGCGATATCCAACCACGGCTTGGCCCGTTGGACCATGAAAGGCAGTCTACTGCTGGCCATTCGCTATGACAGCAGCCGCTTCACCCGTGATCTGGACTTCTCCACCACGGCGCAATATCAGGCGGACATGGCCAACCAGCTTCTCGACGAGTTCGAGAAATGACTGACAAGGAAGGCTTCCCTGGTAACGCCCCGCGAAGCCTCCCGCAGCCTTTCCGTTGCGTCAGCCCTCAGACCGGCCAGGCCTCCAGCCGGTAGGCGGCGTCCCAGAACATCCATTCCAGCCGGGCGGCCTGGGTGTAGGCGGCGTGCATGCGTTCGCGCATGGCGGGGGTGGTGGCTGCCGCGATGCGGTCCAGCGTGTCGCGCATGTGAGCCACGGCCTCGTGGAATTCCTCGGCGGCATAGGTGTCCACCCAGGCTCTGCCAGGGGTTGCCGGGCTTGCTGCGGGCGTGGATGTCACGGCCCACTTCGGCATAGATCCAGAAGCACGGCAGCAGCGCGGCCATGGCCACCGGCCAGGGCTCACCCCAGGCGGTAGCCAGCAGGTAGCTGGTGTAGTGCTCGGCTGTGGGTGACAGTGGCGTGGCGGCAAACTGCTCGGGGTGACGCCGTGCTGCTCATGAAGCCGTTGTGCAGCTCGCGCTCGCCCACCACGGCCTCCTGGGCAGCGGCGGCCAGCTGCACCACGGTGTCGGAATCATCGGCCCGGGCGGCCGCCACGGCCAGCGCCCGGCCGAAAGCCACCAGATAGTGGGCGTCCTGGATCATGTAGTGCCGGAAACGCTCGATGGACAGCGTGCCGTCGGCCAGCTCGCGGTTGAAGGGCATCTCCAGCGTGGCTCTGAAAGAGCGCGCTGTTGCGTGCCCAGGCTTCCTGCGTGAAAGTCATGGCGGGTCTCCTGATGGTCTGGATGAGGGATGGCAATACCGCGCAGGATCATACCGCCTCCGGCCTCCGAACGATGCACGGCGATGGTCTCCCCACTGCCCTTGCTCTATGATTCCCGCATCACCTTTTGCCGGGACACTTCGCCATGGACGCCCCTGCCACCGATCCCATCACGCCCACGCCGGGCACGCTGTTCGAGACCCTGCCAGGCCCCGCTGCCCACCTGCGAACAGCACGGCATGCACTCGCGGCACACCGGCCGGCGCTATCGGATCCAGACCACCCTAGCGTCGGCCCCGAGCCGGAAGGCGGCTATCCGGTGTTCACCCTCCTGGATGGCGACACGCTGTTTCCAGTGGCAGCCATGGCCGCCCACGCCATGATGACGCGCACCGGCGAGAACGGCGTGACCCCCATGCTGCTGGTGGGCGTGGGCTACGGCCACGACGGCTGGCTGGATACCGATGCCCGCGTGGAGGACCACACGCCCCCGTGACCGACGGCAGCGCCAGCCACGATGCTCGCGGCCGCCGTCAGGGCGGCGCCGGACGCCTTTGCGCTCCTTGCGCGAGGAACTGCAGCCGGCCATGGCCGAGCGTTTTTCCGTGAACCCGCAGCGCCAGGCGCTGTTCGGGCATTCCTTTGGCGGCCTGTTTGCGCTGTACACACTCTTCAACCAGCCCGACGCCTTCCAGACCTACATCGCCTCCAGCCCTGTCCCTCTGGTGGCACGATGAATAGCATCCCTGCAGGAACGCGACCGCTTGCGTGCAGGCTGCAGGCCGGTCGCCCTGCCCTTCCCGTGCGCGTGCATCTGAGCATCGGCGAATATGAACAGAAGCACGCCCCTGTACATTACCCCCGACAGCCCACGGGCGCAGATGCTGAAGGCCCGTGGCCAGGTGGACCGCGTGCGCGCCTTCACCCGGCACCTGAACGAGACCCTGCCTGGCTACCCGTCAGCTTCACCGAGCACCCGCGCTCCACCCACGGCAGCTCCCAGCTTTATGCGGTGCTGGACGCGCTGCGGTTTGCCAGCGGCACGGACACGGTCTGAACCGGTTTCGTTGGACATGCTGTGGCGCGCCCGCGCTGAAAGCGAACGTTCAAGGGATCCTCTGAATAAGTCCCGCGAACCGGCGCACCACGGAACGGGATGCAGACAGGCAGGACATTTGCTGTCAATCAGCGGCGCTATTGACAGCAAATGGCATCACGCAGTCATGCGCCCGTTAGCGGGATGACGGCCGCGGGGACTTGTTCAGAGGATCCCAAGAGCACTCAGCACGACCCCGGAAGCCTCCAACCGAAACAAGGATTCTCACCCGCTCTCTCCATGGTCCATGCGACATTGACTGCATCAACTTGAGGATAAAGAAATGCCGGAATTGCCTGAGGTGGAAACAACGTTGCGAGGCATCGCCCCGCACATCCAGGGCAAAAAGGTGGCGGACGTCGTGCTGCGCCAAACCAGGCTCGCGCTGGCAGGTCAACCCGAACCTGGCGGAGATTCTGGCGGGACAGGAGGTGTTGAGCTGTCGCCGGCGGGCGAAATATCTGATTATCGGATTTGAAACGGGCATCCTGCTGATTCATCTTGGCATGTCGGGCAGTCTGCGTATCTTCACGTGTGGCGAGGCACGGATTGAACATCCCGACAAACACGACCATGTGGACATGGTGTTTGCAGACGGCACGGTGTTGCGCTATCACGATCCACGCAGATTTGGCGCAATTTCCTGGCATGAAGGCATTGCGGAACATCATCCGCTTCTTGAGAAACTCGGCCCTGAACCGCTTTCAGACGATTTCTCCGCCGACTACCTTTACCAAAAATTCCAGACGCAAAAACGAGCAGTCAAACTGGCCCTGATGGACAATGCCGTCGTGGTCGGCGTGGGCAACATTTATGCGAACGAAAGCCTGTTCAGATCGGGCATCTTGCCACACCGCCCTGCGAACAAGGTCAAGAAAAAGGAATGCGCCGTCCTGGTGGAAACGATCAAGGCAGTGTTGCAGCGTGCGATTGAAACCGGCGGCAGCACGTTGCGCGACTTTGTCAACAGCGACGGCAAAAGCGGCTATTTCCAGCAGGAATATACGGTGTACGGCAGGCACAACGAACCCTGCGTCCGTTGCGGCGATTTGGTGCAGAAGGGAGTTCTGGGGCAGCGCGGGACGTTTTACTGCTCAAACTGCCAGAAATGATTTTTGAACCTACTTCAGACGACTTCCCTGCAATCCAGGCAAGCTCAGCCGCCTTGTTGAACCCCTCACGGCAAGCCCCATGGTCGAACCTGATGCTCGCCGCAGAAGAGGCGTTCTTGTACAGATCTCCCTGAACACCCCCTGACGTTGTTGTGGCCGCAGCACATGGAGACCGGCGCTTTCCCGTTGCCACCGGGCAACGCTCACTAACCACCCATCATTCACATACCGCCGCACGGGAACCGAACCGGGCAAGATGACGCATCACCCGCTCCTGACTGGAGACCCCGATGCCATTCTGCGCTATTTGCCCTATCAAGACGCCGGCCCGCCGTTCATCGGCAAAGGATCTTGCAGTCTGGCCAGCGCTGCTGGGCTGCCTGCTGGCCACAGCAACAGTCCAGGCCGCCCCTTCATCGACTGCCGCCAGTGCGCTGCCCGCCTCCCCGCCCACCATCGCCCCCGCACTGACGGTCTGCCGCGCGAGCTGCAGGAATGGGTACCCTGGGCGATGCAGGGGCACGAGATGCTGGCCTGCCCGGGCCGGCATGATCAGGCAGGCAGCCGCGCCTGCGTCTGGCCCGAGCATCTGGCCGTGGTCATCGACGGCCGGCAGGCGCGCTTCACGCTGGCCGTGACGGTGTACGGTGCGCCGGCGGCGGTGATGCTGCCGGGCGAGGCGGGCAGCTGGCCCACCGAGGTGCGCAACCGGCAGGGACAGACGCTGGTGGTGACAGGCGGCAACGATCAGCCGCAGGTGCTGCTGCCGGCCGGCCAGCACGTGCTGACAGGCACGCTGCAATGGCAGGCCGATCCGCAACTGGTGCGGGTGCCGGCCCAGGTGGGCACGCTGTCGGTGGTGGCCAATGGCAAGCCGGTGGCGGCGCTGATGGACCGCAACCGGCATGTGTGGCTGAAGGCATCGCGCCCGGCCGCAGAAGCGGATGTGATCAGCAACACGATGACGATGCTGGTCCGTCGCCGGATTGACGACGGGGTGCCCCGGCAGGTGACGACGCACTATGAACTGAACGTCGCCGGGCCAGCCGCGCGAGGTGGAGCTGCCGGCAACACTGCTGACCAACAGCATCGCCCAGGCGCTGCGCAGCGACCTGCCGGCGCGTCTCTACCCTGAACGGCCGGCTGCAGGTGCAGCTGAAGCCCGGCAACTGGCATCTGGAAGTGGATGCCCGCCAGATGCAGCCCACGACCGAGCTGGCGCTGCCGGCCGGTGCGCCCGATGAAGAGATCTGGTCCTACGAGGGGCACAACGATCTGCATGTGACGCAGGTGGAAGGCGTGGAAGCGGTGGACGCGCAGCAGGCGCGTGTGCCCGAGGACTGGCGCCAGCCGCCCGCCTACCGGTGGGCCAAAGGACAAGCTGCAACTGGTGCATAGGACGCGCGGCAACGAGCATCCGGAAGCCAGTTCGCTGAAGCTGGAACGGCAGTGGTGGCTGGATTTCGACGGCCAGGGCATCACGCAGAAGGACGTGCTGACCGGCACGCTGTCGGCACCGTGGCGCCTGCAGCTGCAGGCCGGCGCAGCTGGGCCATGCCCGCCAGGGCGAGACGGCGCTGCCCATCGGCCTGCTGCAACCGGCTGCCTCCTCCGAACAACCGCATGACGCTGCCGAGCATGACGCGGCCGATATGGCGCCCGGCGTGGAACTGCGCAACCAGAACCTGACGCTGACCACGCTGGCGCGGCTGGAGTCACGGAGCGACACGCTGCCGGCCAATGGCTGGAACACGGTGCTGGATGGCGTGGAGGCCAAGCTGCAACTGCCCCCGGGCTGGACGCTGCTGGCGGCCAGCGGCGTGGACGACGTGACGCCGGGCAACATGGACCTCACGCTGGCGTCTGGTACGATTTCTTCTCATGCTGCTGGATCGGCATGGCGGGCGTACAGGTTGCTGCGGCTCGCCGCCGGCCACCACGGTGATGCTGGCGGCCTTGCTGAGCTGGTATGACCTCGAGGGCGCCGGGGTGCTGATCATCCTGTTGCTGGTGCTGCTGGCCTGCCAGCGGGTCGCCCCCATGGGCTCTGCCCCCGAGAAGTGGCTGCAGGCCGGCAACCGCATCCTGCGGCTCTTCCTGCTGCTGGTGCTGGCGCCCTTTGCCGTGAAACGATGCGGCTGCTGATCTATCCGTCGCTGGAACATGCCCGGGTGCGTGACACATCCGGCTACTACTACGTGCAGGCTCACCGCCCTGACGCTGACAGCGAAGTGGCCACCCTGCAGAAACGGGCGCAGCCGTGCGCATGAGCCGATCTGTCGTCGATCGACTCGATCGACGACGACGTGAAGCGTGGCAAGGCGACTGAACCGGTTCGCCACCAGGGCCGCATCATGCCGGTACAGACTGGTCCCGGCGAGCCTGGCTGGTCGTGGAATGCCTACACGCTGGAGCTGCATGGCGACGTGCAACCCGGACCAGACGGTGACGGTTCACCCGTTGCCACCCCTGGGGCACGCGCATCCTGAAGATCGTGCGGCTGCTGGTGCTGTTCGCGCCCAGGGCGTTGTACCGGTGCTGCCGGGCGGCTTCCCGCCCAGGCGACCCCAGGATCCTGAAGCGGCACGGAACAGGTGCGCCAGCCCTCCACGACCGCCACAACCGCCACGGCCGGATGCTGGCGGCCCTGACGGTCCTCACCCTGGCCTGGCCGGCCCAGCCCGTGCAGGCGGCCTCGGGCCACAAGGCCGAGCAGCTGGAAGCGATCCGCGAGCATCTGTATCCGGCCCCGAGCTGCCTCGCCCCACTGCGCAGCGGTGGCCCAGACGCGCGTGAAGGCCGATGCCGAAACGATTGACGCTGCAGCTGCTGGTGCATGCTCAGGCCACGGTGGCAGGGTGCCGCTGCCGGGCCATGACGGTGCGCGGACAACTGGCGGCTGGAGCACGTGCTGCTGAACGGCCAGCCCGCCACGACGCGACGCGAGGCCAGCCGCCAGGGCGACGGGCAGGGACCCTAGGGTACTGATGCCTGCCGGCATCCATGTGGTGGAGCCGCAGGGTACATTGGCCAGGGGGCGCATGTACGCCTGCCGCTGCCCATGGCGCCACGCATGCCGCAGGTGACAGCACGGTGTGGTCAGCGGGCGCGCTGAACGCCCAGGGCTGCCCAATGACGGCGTGCTGACGCTGACCCGCAAGCTGGACAAGGCGGACGAGCCGGCCACGAAGCAGCTGGGCCCATGTGCCCGACGCCCTGCCCGGCTTTTTGCACTGGTGGAGCGCACGCTGGTGATGGACGAGCGCTGGCGGCTGGAAACGCGCATCCGCGGCTGTCGGTAAGCCAGGCGCCGGTGAAGGTGCGCTTGCGCTGCTGCCCGGCGAATCGGTCAATGACGACCGGGTATTGGTGCGCGATGGCGTGGCCGAGATCGAGCTGGGCAGCGCCCGGCGCATCACGCTGGCCAGCACACTGCCCATCAGCACGGACTTTGTCTGGCAGGCCTTGCCGGCCCTGAACCAGATCGAGATCTGGACCATGCGCTACGGCACCACCTGGCACCTGCGCTGGGAGAGCATGGCGCCCACGAACTACGTGCAGGACGGCCAGCTGGCGCCCTGGTGGCAGCCGTGGCCGGGTGAGCGCCTGCAGGTGCAGGCGCTGCAGCCCACCACGGTCAGCGGCCCCACGCTGACGCTGCAAGGCCATGCCACGACGCTGACCCCGGGTGCGCACAGCACGCTGGCCGAGACCACGCTGCGCTTCCGCGCCAGCCTCGCCGGCACCCAGCGCGCCACGCTGCCGCCCGGTGCGGAACCCGCATGCGGCTGGATGACGACGAGGTGCCGCTGCAGGCGCGCGACGGCCAGCTGGAGCTGCCGGTGATTCCGGGCGAGCACTCGTGACGCTGAGGCTGGCGCGGTGCCGCAGGGCACCGATGGCGCCTTCAACCGCTACGAGACGCAACCGCTGGCCCTGAACCTGCCGGGCGTGAACGCCACCACGCAGCTGAACCCGCCTGAAAGCCGGGTCGTATTGCTGGTGGGCGGCACCGGCATCGGACCAGCCGCGCTTCTGGGGCTTCTTCGTGCTGCTGGTGGCGGTGTCGATGGTGCTGGTCGCCACCGCACGACGCCGCTGGGCATGCTGGGCTGGCTGTTGCTGCTGCCGGGCGTGGCCCCATCTCGCCGTGGGGGCGCACCGGCTCGTGGTCGGCTGGTTCTTTTGCGCTGGCCTGGCTGCCCTCGCCGCAGCAGCCGCGACGCCTGGGCTGTGACGAGCAGGCCGCGCGCAGCACCATGCCGTTTGCGCTGGGGGCTGTGGACACTGTTCGCCGCCATCGCGCTGTACCCGACGATCCAGCGTTCACCGCTGGGCTATCCCGACCTGCTGCGGGTGGCAACGGCTCCACGCCCTTCGAGCCGAACTGGTACCAGGACCGCTTCCAGAACCAGCCCGACGCCGACTGGGCGATTTCCATGTCACTGACCGCCTACCGGACGATGATGCTGGCGTGGTCACCGTGGCTGGCGTTCTCGCTGCTGGGCTGGATCCGCTGGGGATGGCGACGGCTGGTGGAGACCGGCTATGGGGCCAACACCCGAACACCCGGATGGCACGCCCGGAGGCACGGGGGTGGTAATGGGTGCGAAAGGTCCGATGGGCCCCACGGATCGGGAGCGCCAGGCGTTCCGGGTGACGCGCAGGGCACGGATGGTGGTTCCAGCGCTGAACCGCGCCCGCCCCACGGCCACCAGCGGCGACCGCTGCCGGCTCACGCGCTGTCGCCAGACGCGATGCCGCCAGAAAAGGTCGCCAGCTCCGGATCGCTCCACGCGACAGGATTCGCGCTCCCGCCGATCCGTCAACGCGGGCCGGATCTCCCCGGGCAGAAACGATGGCTACCCCGGACGATGTGGCAGCGGGACCCTGTGGCACGTGGCGGGCTCGGCAGCGGACGGTACGGCAGCAGAACGAAAGGCAGCAGGCACCACAGCCGTGCCGGCCCCCGCCCGCGAAGCCCATGCCGGCAGCGCGTCTCAGGCTGCCACGTCCACGGTTCCCGCCGTCCGGACACCCCTGCCGCCCAGGAGGATGGGCCCTTGCGGGCCCGACCGTCCCAGCCAACCGGCGCACCGCGCAAGCTGGCGAAGGTGCGTTCTTCTGGTTTTCGGCCATACCGGCATCCTGGTGATGCTGGGCCTGGGCTTCGTGCTGCTCAACTACGGCCGCTATCTCGTCTCTGAGAGAGGCCGTGCAGGCCGCCATTGGGCAACACCATGGCGGCCATTTGACCTTTTTGGCATGGACGCGCGCAACGATCCGTCATGAAACACGGTGTTTCGTACTGCCGCCTCGTATAATGCGACCTGTCGGACCCATTCGGGGACCAGGCCGCTGCGAGCAGGCCGGCCCGGGTGGTACCGCGCCGGGGCTCCTCTTGACAGGGCATGCCCCTGCACCGTCACGACAGCGTTCAGGCACTCGCCCCAGGGCACCCCTGCCTGTCGGCGTATCAGCCCGGACAACCCAACCAAGACCCATTGTCCTCCTTCCTCATCTCAACACGGCCCCTGCTGACCGTTCCTGCTCCCATTCCGGGCGCTGGATGGCTAGTTGCCGGGCTGGAGCCTGACATTGAACACTGACACATCCTTTTCTCCGGCCTTTGGCTCGGCTGACCATGCTGCGGGCGCTGGCCGACGTGGGCTAGCACCAGCCCCACCTTCATCCAGGCCAAGGCCATTCCTGTGGTGGTTGACCGGCCGCGACCCTGCTGGCCGCTGCGCAGACCGGCACGGGCAAGACCGCCGGCTTCACGCTGCCCATCCCTGCAGCGGCTGCTGGACAACCCCATGCAGACCCGCAAGCCGGGCCGCCCCTGCTGCCTCGATCCTCACCCCCACGCGTGAACTCACCGCGCAGGTGGAAGAGTCGGTCAAGGCCCTGCCCAGTACACGCGCATCCGCTCGGTGCTGACTTCGGGGCGTGAGCATCAATCCGCAGATCCAGGCGCTGCGCCAGCCCGTGCGACATCCTGGTAGCCACGCCGGGCCGACTGCTGGACCACGTGCAGCAGGGCACCGTCGACCCGTCCGGCGTGGAGATCTTCGTGCTGGACGAAGCCGACCGCATGCTGGACATGGGCTTCATCCACGATATCCGCCGCGTCATCGCTGTTGCCGGCCAAACGCCAGAACCTGCTGTTCTCGGCCACCTTCTCGCCCGGAGATCCGCTCGCTGGCGCACGGCCTGCTGGACAGCCCGGCCGAGGTGGACGTGGCCCCGCGCAACACGGCCTCCGAGCTGGTGGCGCAGAGCGCCCACCTGGTGCCCAAGACCCGCAAGCGGGCGCTGCTGTCGTACCTGATCGGCTCGCGCCGCTGGACGCAGGTGCTGGTCTTCACCAAGACCAAGCACGGCGCCAACCGCCCTGGCCGAGCAGCTGGGCAAGGACGGCATCGAAGCGATGGCCATCCACGGCAACAAGAGCCAGGGGGCCCGCACCCGGGCGCTGTCGCGCTTCAAGGACGGCAGCCTGCCCGTGCTGGTGGCTACCGACATCGCGGCGCGCGGTCTGGACATCGACGAGCTGCCGCACGTGGTGAACTACGAGCCGCCCAACGTGCCGGAAGACTACGTGCACCGGCATCGGCCGCACGGGCCGCGCCGCCACGAAGGCACCGCCGTGTCGCTGGTGGACCGTGAGGAATCGAAGCTGCTCACCGGCATCGAGCGTCTGATCAGCGTCAGATCCCGCGGGTGGAAGTGGAAGGCTTCACGGCTGGCAGGCCCAGCCGGTGATTCCCACCGACGCATCAACGACCGTCCGCCGCTGCCCCCGGGCCAGCGTCGGGGCGGCAACGGACGGCGGGGTGCGCCCGCGGCCGGCCGTGGCGCGGCAGGCAATCCGCGCGAAGGACGCGATGGTCGCAGCCATGGCGACCTGAACGGCTCGCCCAGCCAGCGCACCACGACGCGCGCCGGTGAACCCGGACGCGCTGGCAACGATCGCCGCCGCAGCCGTGGTGGACGTGGCGGTCGTCCTGGCGGTGGTGTCGGCACGACGCCTTCGCAGGACTCGATGCCGTGCGCTGATGCGCCGGATAAACACATTGGGTGATACGCCATCGAACGATGGCGTTATGACGGGAAAGGCCGCAGGGCACATCGCTCTGCGGCCTTTTTCGATCTCTCGTGCTTCAGCAAGCTTCCCTGCGATGGTTTTCGGGCTTCGCTGAACAAGCGTCACGTACCGGTGCACCACGGAACGAGATACAACGACCGAAAGGGCATTCTCAACGCATCATGCGCCAGAAGATCAGGGCATGAAGCACAGATCATCCTTCATGTCGAAATGGGCCTGCTGACGGATGTCACGCGATGATGCACCGATACGGACGGTGTAGCGCTCGGATGGGCCACCCACCGGTGAGCCCTCAGGATCGAAGCGAGGTCAGCCCCTCGAGGCTCCACCCGCATGACAAGCGTCTGCGACTGCCCAGGTTGCAGCAGACGTGTCTTGGCATAGGTCCGCAGCTCGGCAGCAGGTTTTTCCAGAACATTGTTTGGCGCCGAAACATAGAGCTGCACCACTTCCTTGCCGGCGCGACGGCCGGTGTTGGTGACAATGACCGAGGCTGTAAAGCCCGCGTCCCTCACGTGTCAGCTTCAGATCCCGGTATTCGAAGCGGGTATAGGAAAGGCCGTACCGAAGGGATAGGCCACTCGACGTCCCTGCGTTGAAGTGGCGATAGCCAAACCCGGATGTCATCGCGGTACTCCACCTCTGCAGCCCGGTCGTTGATGACAATGCCACCGCTGGCCGTAGGATCAGGACCCAGCAGCGTCACGCCGGGGAAGTTCTCGGCGGCGGGATAGTCCTTCAGATCAAGTGCAAAGGTATCGGTCAGCTTGCCGGACGGATTCACCTTGCCGGACAGGACGTCCGCCATGGCATGGCCGCTTCTCGCCCCGGCTGCCACGCCAGCAGAATGGCGTCGACCTGATCGCGCCAGCTGGCTACCCCGATGACACCGCCGATGTTCAGCACCACCATTAACCGGCTTGCCGGCCTTGTGGAAGGCCGTCGAGACATTCCTGATGAGCGTCTGTCTCGGCCTCCGTCAGATAGAAGTCATCCTTGGCCTTTGCGGTCGATGAACTCACCGGAATTCCGGCCGATCGTGATGAGGCCGACATCATTAGCCGTAGCGGCAGCGTCGATCTGCTCGACCGTCGGCAGCAGCTCGGGCAGCGGGGCGGCGCCAGGAAGCGGGATTGGTTTCCGGCGACGTGCCTTTGCGGCCTTGATGTGCTCGGCGTAGGCCTGTGAAAGCGCTCTTGTCGGTGGCGTAGCCGGCATGCTCCAGTCCCTGGGGCACGTCACCGAATAGGCTTCATGAACATCACCACCGCCGGTACCGCCGATGATGATGTCATGGGCGCTGTTGCCAAAGAGTGCCAGCTTTTTCCTGCTGCCTGCGGCAGGGCATCATGCTTGTTCTTCAACAGCACCATGCCTCTCCGTGGCAGCCTTGCGCGAGATCCGTGCATGGGCATCCAGATCGGGCCTGTTGCCGACAGACTCATGACGGAAGATTCGGGTCCTCATGATCAGGTCGAGGATGCGTCCGACGTTTCGATCCAGCACCTGCACATCAAGCTGGCCATTTCTGGCCGCGTTCAGCAGCGCCTGCTGTTGCGACTGCGCCGGGCATCAGCAGGTCGTTTCCTGCCCTGCATCTGCTTCACGGCATCCGCCCCCGCAAACCAGTCCGTCATCACGATGCCCCTCGAAGCCCCCATTCATCGCGTAGCACATCCTGCAGCAGCCAGGGCTTTCTGAGGTGTAGGTTCCGTTGATCCGGTTGTAGGAACTCATGATCGTCCACGGGCTGCTTTCCCTTGACGGCGATCTCGAAGCTCCTTTCAGGTACAGCTCGCGCAGCGCACGCTCGCTGACCTTCACGTTGATGGTGTTGCGTTCCATTCATCGGTTGTTGGCCGCGTAATGCTTGGCCGACGTGCCCACATCCTGCGACTGGATTCCGCGAATCATGGCGGCGGCCATCTTGCCGGAAACCAGCGGATCCTCCGAGTAGTACTCGAAGTTTCGGCCCCCCAGCGGATAGCGATGCAGGTTCAGGGCCGGCGTCAGAAAGACATCGACCCCATAGGCCGCAGCCTCCGCCCCCATGGCCTCGCCCACATCGTTCGACCAGTGCATCGTCCCATGAGCTGGCCAGCAGCGATGCAATGGGAAAGGCCGTGGCATGGAAGGTCTGATTCGGCGCGTCGTCCCGCGTCGGGTTGATGCGCAGACCGGCAGGCCCGTCGGCCATGACGATCGAGGGAATGCCCAGTCGCGCAATGGGAAAAGGTCGTGCCGGCCGCACCGGGAACCCGGCTGTTCGCATCCACCCTGACGACCGGCCCCTGCATGCGGACATGCCGGCCATGCCCCGGCCCAGCACCAGCGCCACTTTCTCTCGAGGGTCATGGCCTGGATCACGTCGGGACAGGAGAGACGCCCAGACGGGGCGTCGCGTCATCCGGCAGCGGCGGGCGTCGTCATCTGCAGGGAAGCGGCCAGCACCAGGGCCGATGCGGTACGTGAGCAGGAAGGCTTTGATGGCATGGCTGTCTCCCTGAAGCAGGGGAAAAACCGGCGGAATGGCCGGGCAAGCTGTCCCCACACTACACGATCATGCCAGGGTGGGCTGCAGGAAGCACTGCCTGACAGGCCAGCCGGTAGGTCATCCCCTTGAGGGCATGACGCAAGAAAGGCCGCAGGCGCGATGCACGCTGCGGCCTTTTCATGGGCAGGGGGAAATCAGCTTACTTCTTCGCAGCCGCTTCGCCCTTCTTTGGCCAGGTTGTTGACGTTGGCGTCGATCAGGTCCAGCACCCGACGCGAGGCAGCCTGACTTTCTCGAAGGCGGTGTTGGCCTCGACCACGCTCTGGCGCAGCAGCTTGACGGCCCCTTCGAACCGGCTCAGCGTTCTGGCCAGCGCATCGACGGCGGCCAGCAACTGCTGCTGGCTGCTGGCAACCTGCTTCTCGATGAGTTCGGCCACCTGGCTGTGGGTCTGCTGGGCGATGTCGTAGACATCCTTCACGTAGGCGGCGGCCTTGTTGCCTTCCGGCCTGGAGAACTGCGAGAACAGGTCGGCCAGCAGGGTGTTGAGCGCGCTGATATCCCTCGGCGGCCAGAAGGGCCTTGAGCTGCGCCGAGGACTCTTCCATGCCGGCACGGGCCGCCTGCACGTTCAGCTCCAGCAGCTTGCGGGCGCTGCCGTGCCGGTAGGCCACGGAGTTGGTGGTCTTGAAGGCTTCGGCCTGGGCCTTCATCAGCTCATCGATGGAAGGAAACATGGGGACCTCCGGTATCGGGTGAGGCAGGCAGCAACGCCAGCCCGGACAAGATGCAGCCACTTGGGCATCAGGGTGCCAGAAGGCCCCCGGCTTTTGCTGCATCGCACAAACTCCATTCTCCCATGCTTTGCTGCGCCGCACAATATCGACGCTGGCCGCCTCGATGCTTTTCTGGCGACGCCTTCCTGAGGCGGAATGAAAACGGCGCCCGTGAAGGGCGCCGGAACGTCAGGAAGCGGCGTCAGGCCCGCCGCGCATCATTCCTGCTCGTCGGGGTCATGCGCCGCAATGGCAGCCCGCACGCGCGCCAGCACCTTGCGCAGGCGGGCGGCGCTTGTCGGGGCCGACGCGGATCATGCATCTTCTGGCCCGCCGACAGGCTCTCCAGGTGATCATCCTCGAAGCGGTAGAGCACCTTGGGCTGCACCAGCCGGATGGGGCCGGTGGGGCGGCGCATCCATCATGTCGTCCAGCGCGGCCAGCACGCGGTCATGGAAGCGCTCTTCGGGGAAGCCGGTTTCGCAGGTGCGCTGCAGGAGCGGATAGAACTTGGCGTACAGCCGGTTGATCTGCGCGCATCCATCTTCTCGACGTAGCTGATGATGCGGTCATAGCGCTCGTAGTTGGACGGATCCAGCGTGATGGTCTCGCCGTCCTTCTGCATCGCGCAGCAGCCCGGGCACGCCCCGGGTGATGCGCAGCTGCGATCGGCACGTGCTCGCGCGGCAGGTTGTCGACGGTGATGACCAGGCGGCGTGCCTGTTCCTGCAGGTTGAAGTACTGCGCAGTTGGGCCAGCGGCCAGTTCCTGGCCAGCTCCTTGTTGACGGCCGCCTCGCCGACATCGGCCGGGGCCACCTGGACGCGACGCTTGCCGGCCTGGGCGCCCGCCTGATCGGCGAGCAGCCAGCTGCTCGGCAGCGGCCTCTTCTGGGCCTCGACTTCGGCCTTGCGGCAGCTTCCTTCGGCCGCCTTTCTTCGGCCTCGGCAGCGGCCAGACGTTCGGCTTCCTCTTCTCGGCCCGCGCCTTCGGCGGCCAGGCGTTCGGCCTCGGCCTTGTCGGCAGCGGCTTTTCCCGGCGGCCGCCTTGTCTGCGGCTTCCTTGTCGGCGGCTTCCTTTGTCTGCCGTCTGGGCGTCGGTGTCGGCCGCTTCCTCGCGCGCCTTGCGTTCAGCATCAGCGCGGTGGCGGGCAGCCCTTCCTCGGCCCGCAGGGCTGGCCGGCCGGTACCGTCATTGTTGGCGGTCTGCTTGCCGTAACCGGCGTACTGTGCGGGCGAGATCAGACCGACAGGAAGCTGCCGGCCTTGCCCAGCATGCCGGCCTGCCAGCCCCACAGGAGCAGCAGCAATGACGACACGACAGCGATGACCAGCCAGAAGAAAAGGCCGGAGGAGGGCTTGGGAGGTCCTTTGGGAAATGCCATGGCACTCGAACGGCGAAGACGCCGGGGGTTGTTGCGGAGTGGTCCAATGGTACCCGCTGCAGCGCGGAGGGTCCGGGCGGGGCCTTGCGCCGGTCAGGCCTGCGCATGCCGGGTGACCCGGACGGCCGGCGGGTCCTGTCGGGGGATCTGCGGGGATCCCCAAGGTTTGTCCCGTGCGACGACGATGCGACATCACCATGCCGGGAGCGTCTGCGACAAAATACACCTCGGAACGGAAAGATGTAACGTCATGAACCTCGCCACCCGCAGGGATGATTCCCCGTGACGGCCAGCTGGTCGTCGTCTCGCGCGATCTGAAACATGCCGTGATGGCCTCGCGGATCACCGGCACCTTGCAGCGTGCCCTGGACGACTGGGCGTTCATGGCGCCACAGCTGCAGGATCTGTACGACGAACTGAACCACGGGCGCGCCCCAAACAGCTTCCCCTTCGACCCGGACGAGTATCTGTCACCGCTGCCACGCGCCTTCCAGCGCATCGAGGCCGGGGCCCACCCCGCCCTACGAGAAGCGCCTGCAGAAGGCCCGGCTGGTGGCCGACGCCCCACTACCCTGAGGACATGGTGCCGCTGAAGATCGCGCCCTCGCATGCGCTGCTGTCGCCCCGGGGGCCAGTCTCGATGAGCTACCCGGACCTGCGCACGGACAGTGGCGGCCGCCCGGTCAGCACCCAGGAGACCGATCCGGACGACTTCGCGGACGAAAGGGAGGCGGAGGAGGCCGACGAACACGCCAAGGCCGCGGCGCCGCACACACCGCACGGTGCCCGTTCAGGATGCAGCCGCACGCGAGACCGCGGCCCGCAAGGCGGCAGCTCGGGGCGGGCTGGATTTCAGTGCGCAGCTGGTGGCCATCTGCAACGATCTGCCGCTGAACCTGACGGAAGACGAGGCCGAGCGCCATCTGCTGTTGCTGGACTGGCCAATGCCTGGCGCCTGCATGTGACGGGCGATCCGGCCGGTCGAGGCCGTGACCGGGGCTGGCCCCTGGCGCCCTGTGCTGGTGACGCCCGACGAGCTGGGCGAGGACTGGCGGGCGGGCCGCATCCACCGGCCGCTGCATTGCCGCTTCAATGGGCGCTCCACCGGCAAGATCGACGCAGCCGCCGACATGCGCTTCGACTTCCGGCAGCTGCTGCAGGTCCCGTCACGACAGGCCCCGGTGAATGCAGGCGCCCTCCTCTGCACGGGTCCGGTGGCCAACGCCGATCCGGACAGTGGCTGGACCTCGCTGCTGGAGGCTCGCGCGCGGCGGATCATCGAGGAATCGTCGCAGCCCGGCCCGGCCTTCATGCAGCCGGGGGACCGCATCCGGATCGACATGGCGGATGCACGGGGCCATTCGCTGTTCGGCGCCATCGAGCAGCAGGTGGTTGCCTAGGAATACGTCGGGCCTATCCGCCTATCCGTCGGCATCATCCATTTGCCCGGTCCACCTGGCCGGGCTCTTTGCAGGAGGAGACCCCATGACCAGAATGAAGGACATTCCGGGCAGTGCCGCACAGCCCTCGGACCCGCTGTCTGCCTTCAACGTTCCCGGCAACATGTTCAATCCTCTGGAAAGCTTCAACCAGGCGTGGCGCACGATGCAGGGCGCATCGCCCCTGCCGCCCACGATGAGCGTGGCGGAGCTGGAGAAGCGCATTGCCGAGCTGCGGACCGTGGAACAGTGGCTGAACCTGAACCTGGGCATGCTGCGCACTTCCATACAGACGCTGGAAGTGCAGAAGGGCACGCTGCAGGCACTGAGCAGTCTGTCGGCCATGATGTCCCCTGATGCCACGCGGCAAGCCGCCAGGATCCAGCCCGCCATGCCGCCGCGGGTCCGGATTCCGCAACCGCAGCCATGGACACGGCCCAGCAGCCGTCGCAGCAGTGGTGGACGTGCTTCAGGCCCAGCTGGGGCAGTTGACCGGGATGGCCGGGCTGCAGCCAGGCACTGCCACACCCACAGCGGGCAATCCCCCCGATGGCGGGTCCGCCCCTTCCGAACACGATGCACGGGTGGCCCGTTCTGCCAAGGCCCCTGCCCGCTCACGTTTCCCCCGACGTTCTTCCGGGCCCAAGTCCCAGGAGCCATGACCCCCATGTCCGCCCATGCGCATCCCTTCCGCCATGCCCACGCCGCCGACCTGTCCTGGCAGGACAGTCTGGAAAAGGTGATTGCCGGCCTGAAAGCAGCACCCGTGGCGCCCCTGGCGCCGGATGCCGAGGAGCTGGGTTTCCTGTTTCTGGGCAATGCGCTCTACCACGTGGCAGACCGCATTCTGGAGACGCTTCCAGCAGCGTACCGGGTTCAACGCTGGCGGGTGTGGTGGCCAATGGCGTGATGAGCCTGAGGCCGACTATCGTCTGGAACCCGCCATCTGCGCGATGGTGGGAATCTTCCCGAAAGGAAGTGCTCGCTTCTTTTCTGCGGAGGATCCGCTGTCGCAGGCGCTGTCCGGACATGCCCACGCCCCTGGTGGACGGCGCTGGTATACGGCGATTCGCGGCGCGGTGACCCGCCCGCACAGCTGGACGAGGTGGCCGGTCTGCGTACGCAGCGGCTTCGTCCTTGGCGGCCTGACCCAGGGTGCCGCCAGCATGCCCTGCCCACCTCGTGGGTGACCGAGTACTTCAGGATGGCACCCTGGCCGGTGGCCTTCCGCGACCACGTGCCGCTGCAGGTGGCGCATGACGCAGGCGCTGGAAGCCCCTGGCGGCCTGCATCAGATCACGCTCGCACAAGACAACGTGATCGTGGAGCTGGATGGGCAAGCGCGCTGGATGTGCTGGATGACGAGTTCTTCGACCACCACCCCATCTCCGATGCCCCCGCACGTGAGCCTGCTGGATCTGCCGGCGGTGCTGGTGGACATGGGGTGTATCGCACGGCGCATGCGGCCATCAGCCGGAACAACCGGCAGAACGATGGACCATCTGGCCGACCTGGACCCGGTGGCGCTGGAAGACATCGACCCGAGCGGCGGCAACCTCAGTATGACCCAGAGAGATGCAGACGGATACGCGACTGCGCTTGCGTGCCCGATGCCAAGGCGGCCCGTGCCGACATGGCGCGGATGCTGACCGAGCTGCGCGACGAGATCACGGCCCAGCAGCTGACGATCCGTGGCGGCATCTATGTCACGGACATGACCCGTCCCCACGCTGATGTTCCAGGAGCCGGGCAGCGAATCCGCGGATGATCCGCGAGGCGCTGGGCGATTTTCCGCTGGCAGGGCTACCGCAGCGAGGCCGAGGTGCACCGCAACGTGCGCCACATCCATGCCGGGCTGCTGACGCTGTTCGTGGCTGAACCGTCGACAGGCCCCGCGCTCAGTTGCTGCCGCGGTTGCCGGCCTGCGGTTCCCGGACGACGCCGCCGTCCCGCCGTTGACGGAAGCCGAGGCGGCGCCGCCTGATGCACTGTTGCGGACGCGCTGCCGGAGTGGTGATCTCTGATCGATCCGCCGCCCGGACGGAAGCGCCGCCCGGCTTGTCCCGATGCTGTCCCGTCCGAGGCGCTGGCCGACGAGGCCCTTGACGCTCCTCCCGAGCGGCCGACCGGGCGGCAGCATTCCTGATGGCTTGCTGCAGCGGCGCCCCTGCTGTGCGGCGTCCGTCTGTCTGCCACCGTCCTGATCGGCTGCAGCACGGTCAGCCGACGAAGCTGCTTCTGGCCGCCGCGCAGCCGCTCCGGCACCACGCGCACGCGGTCGGCGTCGATCTGTCGGCCCAGGCGCCCCGGATCAGGCTGATCCCCGAAGACCGGCGGGAGCACTCCCGCAGCGACAGCATGATGCAGCACATTGACAGCACCAGCGCCGGTAGCAGGTAATCGGCTCCCAGCCCCGCGAGCGGTGGGCATGGGAGGTCTCGACAGGGAGGACATGATGGGAAACGGATACGTGCGGGGCACGGGGGCAGACGGCCGAAAGGGCCGGTGCAGCCACCCGGCCGTGGCGGCCAGAAGGTGCGCCTTCGCGCCGACGGGCGGCGAATCGCCTCGAGAATAGCGGATCGGCCCATGCCCTCTGCAAGGCTGCCCGCCCGGCCGGCTGCCGTCGTGGCAGCCGTGACGACAGCCCGGCCTCGATGCGAATACCGATAGCCCTGGCCCGTCTTGCGGTCCCAGGCGGCCGGCATCGACCATCTCGCGCAGCAGCGGTGCAGGCTGATACTTGGGATCGCCGAAGCTGTCGCAGCACCTCCATGATGGCCAGCACCACATCCAGGCCGATGAGGTCCGCCAGCGCCAGCGGCCCGATGGGATGGTTGCAGCCCAGCTTCATGCGCTTCGGTCGATCTCGACGGTACTGGCCACGCCGTCCTGCAGCGTGAAGACGGCCCTCGCTGATCATCGGGCATAGCAGGCGGTTGACGATTTGAAGCTGGGCGCATTGCGCACGATGGGCGTCTGCCCAGTGCTTAGCAGCCCAATACGGCGTCAAAGGTGGCTCTGCGAGGTTCGCAGGTCACTGATGATCTCCACCAGCGCTATCATCGGCACGGGCGAAGAAGTGCACGCCCACAAACGGGACGGATCCTTCAGCGATGCAGCCAGCCGGGTGATGGAGATGGAGGAGTGTTGCAGGCCAGACAGGTACGGACGCACCACGTTCCACGTTGCGCAGTACTTGCGCCTTGACGCCTCGCGCCGGCGGCGCTCGATCACCAGGTCGGCCCTGAGCGCGCCACGTCGGTGGTGCCGTGGATGCGCGCCAGCGCGGGCGCCCTGCCGGCCTCATCCAGCTTCTTTCTGATGAGCCGGTCCAGCGACGTGCCGATGGCCGCCAGTCCGCGTCTCGACGGCCTCGGCATGATGTCCTGCATCACCACGTCCAGACCGGCCTGAGCCGCGGCCTGCAGCAATGCCGTTGCCCCATCGTGCCGGCGCCGATCACGCCCAGTGTCCTGACTCGTCAGCGTGTCCCGTCTCCTTTCTTCTGAATGAATGCCGTGCCGGACGCTTCCGGCCCGCGGATCTTTGTCCCGTTGACGGCAAGAGGTCTGATTCAGGGAAATGGCCCCAGTGCCCCGGATCATCCCATGAAACGGGCGGCAGGACAGGATCACCTTTGCGCAGCCGGATACCGATCGGCCTGGGCATCCTGCACTCGTCGCCTGCGGCCTTGGGGTCCGGCAGGGCGCCAGGATGTCCATGTCCCTGCCGATACGTCTCGCTCAGCGCCAATGCTATGTCCATCATCCCGAACACGGTGCTGAAGTAATGTCATGGAATAGGTGTTCTTCCGGGCATGGTCGGCCAGACACTCGAAGTCCACGCCCCCGTTCTGGCGGAAGGCCTTCGAGAACCACAGCTGATCATCGGCACCTGGGTCTGTTCCTTTGGTGGCGATGCCATAGGGCGTGCCGCAGATACACGCCGTCTCTCACCCAGACTTTCGCCATGGTCGGACACGTACAGCACGGCGCTTTCCAGATCGTCCCGCTTCTCCAGCCGGCCGATGACCCGATCAATGAAGCGATCCACGTAGACGATGGTGTTGTCGTAGGTGTTCACCAGCCGTTCCTTTGCTGCACCGGTTGATCCTGCATGGTGTCGCAGGTGGGCGGAAGGTGCGGTCCCTCGGCCGTAACGCCTGTAACAGGTGGGCCCGTGGCTGCCCGGCGTGTGCAGCACCACCAGCGTGTCCTTGCCGCTTTCCTTGTTCAGGATCTCATCGAAAGCCGGCAGCAGGATGTCATCCAGACATTCACCGTTGCGACAGAATTCCGGCAGGTTCAGCGCAGGAGGTCCACAGTCGCTGCCACGTTCTTGCACACGCCCTGCAGCCCGTGTCGTTGTCCAGCCAGGAGATGTCCACGCCGGCACGCTGCAGGACGTCCAGCAGGTTGTCCCGGCGCGCTGCTCCGGGCGTCGTTGTACCTGCACGCGGTTCATGTTGGAGAACATGCAGGGCACGGAATGGGCCGTCGATGTGCCGCAGCTGCTCACGTCGTGGAAGTTGATGACCTCGTCGCCCCGCTTGGCCAGCCGGGGCGTGGTCTGCCGCGCATAGCCGTTCAGCCCCCAGTTCTGGGCCCGTGGTGCCCTCGCCCACGATCAGCACGACGAAATGGCGATGATTGTCCGGCTTGGCCTGCGTCACGGCCAGATCCAGCTGCATGTACGGCATGCGCGCCCGGTGCCAGGTTTTCAGTTTGGATCCGCCAGCCACGATGAGGTTGGACGGCACGATCAGGTGCGTCACATCCCGGTTGTTGCGGAAGAACGAGGCGTAATCCTGGTAGAAGTACCGAGCCACTCCGCCGATCACCAGTACCGAAAGGACAATCAGAACAGCACGCTGCGCAATCTCCTTGTACCAGCGACGGTAGTCCACCTTCACCATGAGGTACAACAACGCCGGCACGACACCCAGAACCGCGATCCACCCCAGGTACGCCGGCGTCATCAGGCGACTGCTTTCCGCCCAGCCGGTGATCAGCACATTGGTGAGCATGTGCTTGTCGAAGTAGATGTTGAAGAACAGCGACTGATAGGAAATCGCGGCCCCGATCACCAGCAGCAACGGGATGATCACCTTGTGCAGCAGGGGGGCCGCCAGCAGCTGGAAGACGCCATTGAGCAGGAAGAAGAGCAGCACCGGCAGCGAGTACACGAACCAGTCTGCCCCCCCCATTGAGCTCGACGACCTTCTTGTAGAAGGCGATGTTGAATGCGACGGTGAAGTAGAGGGACACCACCGCGATCAGCGTCGCGGAAGAGGCATGAAGGCGATTGAGTCGCATAACTTTATTATTTTGCATCTGAAAGGCGCGACAGTGATAACGAAAACACTTAGGGAACCTTTGAGATCTCCCATGCCGTTGATGCGGCCAGAGGACAGTGCCCGCGTCACGGCAGGTTTCTGCTACCGCCAACCGCGCCTGCATGAACGCACACAGGCACCCCGGCCTCCTGCCGGACGATCCGACGGGGAGGCCCGTCAGACTTCGGGAAGACTCGAGGACATCACCGTGGGCCGCATGACGGGGCGTGCCTCACCCCTCGGTTCCGGACCGTCGCGTACCCGGACCGTTAGAGGTAGACATGCCACAGCGCCGACACCCATACAGCCGTGAGCATGACCAGTGCGGCAGCTGGGCAGCAGAACTGGCGTCCTTGGCGCGCTTGGCCAGTTCGGTGTTCTGCGGTGGAGGTGTGATCGACGGCGGCTTCGATGGAGGTGCTGAACAGCCTCGACGATCAGCGAGATGAAGGATGCGATGATCAGCAGCACCCGGACGGACAGCTCGAAGTTGAGGCTGAACGCCAGGATGATCAGTCCCAGGTTGAGCCAGCACAGCTGGCGGAACGCGCTTTCATGGCGGTAGGCGGCGGCAAGGCCGTCCATGGAGTAGCCACAGGCATTGATGATGCGCCCGATGCCGGTCTTGCCTCTTCTTGCTGGATGCGTAGGATTCGTGGTGCATGAGATGGGAAGCGTCTGTCGTCTCTCGCCAACGGGCACGGGCCACGACGGCGATCTGGGCGGCCACGAACCAGCGCCTGCGTCTCAGTCAGCCCGTGGCCGGATGCTGACCTGCTCGGCCGTCACCACCGCCAGATGCCCCGGGGCATCGTCATAGCTGACCTGCAGAGCCCCCTGGGCATCGATACCCAGGGCGGTGGCGTCACGTGGCCCTTGGGTGTGATGCACGCGCACCGGCCGCCCCGCCAATACATCGACATGCTGCCAGCGGGCAGAGAATACACCGAAGCCCCTCGGCCAGCAGTTGTTCGACGCCCGCCAGCAACACTTGTCCCACCCCCAGCGCCAGCGCGAGCGACTGCGGCCCGACAGCGTGCGAACAGCGCCGCCACCGGCTGGTCTGTCACCAGCCCTCCGGCAGGGCCTGCAGGCTGAGACCACAGCCGATGACAAGGCGACTGCCCTGACTGCGCGTGCGCATCTCGCGCAGGATGCCGCCGACCTGGCCAGCGTGCGGCGCGGCCCCGGCAGCACCCGGCACAGGTCGTTGGGCCATTTCACCATCACGTCCACGCCCAGCGTGGCCAGGTATTCGGCAATGACGATGCCTGCCACCAGCGGCACGGCGCCCACGTCGGCCAGACGATCGGGCGGCAGCTCGCAGCCCAGCGAGGCCGTCAGTGCATGGCCAGGCTGCGCCTTCCAGGCCTTGCCTCGCTCGCCCCCGGCCGGCCGTCTGTTCACCGGCCATCAGCCATACCGGCGACAGCGGGTGCCTCACTTTCAGGCAGCGATGGGCGACGCATCAGCTCCAGGTTGGTGGAATCCAGACGGTCATGCCACTCCACCCACAGACGGCCCTCGAAGCGGCCAGGCACGTAATCTTCAGGACGCAGGGAATGCTCGGGAAGCGGGACGGGGTTCGGTGCAGGGTCGGAAACGGTGCTGCGGCGGTCCGAACGGGTAGCCTCTGAGGCAGGCACACACGCCGTCGCAGCGCAGCATCCATGTTATAACGCCCACCATGGACCTGCAACACCCTCTGCCCTCGCGTGCTTCGGCCCACCCGGTCCGGTGGCTGATGGCCTTTGCCGCCATTCTGTACCTGTCCTCGTATCCGTTTGCCGATCAGGCTACGTCGCCCCCAGCCCCTGGGCATGGCCTCCGCGAAGTTGCCCCGCTTCATTCCTGGGGTGACCTGATCGTCAACGTGGGCCTACGCCGGCTTTCGGCCATCTCGACGGTACGCCAGTCTCCAGCAGCGGCTGGGTCTGTGGGGTGCGGTGCTGGTGGCATCGGTGGGCGGCTGCCCGCTGTCATCTCGAGCATGGAGTCCATCCAGTCCTACCTGCCGCGCCGTGTCCCTCGCTGCGCGATCTGATCACGAACGGTCTGGGTGCCTTGCTGGGGGCTGTCCTGGTGGTGGCGATGACGTATTCCCCTGCCTGCAGCGCATGCGAGCCAGAATCAGTCAGCTGGTCCCTGGGACATGAAAGTGAGCACTGACACCGCCGCTTTGCCGCGGTACTGCCTCATCCTAGGGTCGCCGGCCAGACCGTTCCCCAGCAGTTGCTGATGTCGGTCGGCCCTCTCTCCGTGGCCAGGTCAGGACCTGCTGCCACCCCTGCCGCCGGTAGGCGCCTCCCGCCTGGGCCGTCACCCCGGCCAGCGTGCTGCCGACGGCGGCCACGGCCCCTGCTGCCGGCCCTGCTGGTGATGCGCTGCGTGGAGACCTCGAGGAACCAGCTGGCCCCTGTGGCTGCTGTTGCTGGCGACGGCCGTGGCCCTTCGGCTGGGAGGCGCCCTGCACATCTATGTACGCACCGACCGGCTGCAGACCGATCTGCCGATCCCGGCCGCCGGCCTGGCACTGGCGCTGGTGCTGTGCCACCCGTGGCCGGAGGAGCGAGCGCGCAGCGCCAGGTGGCGCTGGGCCTCATCCTGCTGACCGTGGCGCTGGCCTGGCTGATTCCGCCCGAGCCGGCACTTCAGCCGCTGCTGAAGAAAACGATGACCACCCACATGTGGCTGGCCACCCCGGGCTTCCGGGGTCTGCTGCGTACCATCGCCTCGCTGGTGGCCACTGGCCGCCCTGTATGCCATAGAAGCCCCCAACCCATCGTGGCCGGACGGCTCCGGTCATGGTCGATGGGGACCCTGCCGGACGCTGAATCCGACAATGGTCTTCACGGGGGCGGTCCTGAACCGACTGCTTTCCGACCCTGACTTGCCATGAATCCATCCACCCGCATCCTGTCCATTCCCGGTCCTGTCGTGAAAGCATCGAGTGCTCGCTCGATTGCCCCACCGAGCTGCGCATGCTGCTGGCACTGATCGCGCACCCGCACCTCGCCGCAGGGGGCACCATGAACAACAAGGTGGCCCAGACGATTGCACGGGCGCTAGTTGCAGCAAGGTGCCATCTGCTGGCGGCCGAACTTCCGGGGCGGGCGGCAGTGCGGGGAATCTGATGCCGGTCAGGGAGAAACCGACGACCTGAAGCCGTGCTGAAGTTTGCACTGGCGCACGAGAGCGCGGGCCAGCCTGCCGCGTCCGGTGCCGCTGGTGCTGGGCGGTTTCTCCTTCGGCACCTCGTGCAGTCCCGGCTGATGCAGCGGCTGGACGGATACCCGGTCGAGCACCGACCGATGGTGCCCGTCGGCCCGCCGTCTCGCGCGCTTCGACGTGGCCGAGGTGCCCGCCGACACGCTGGTCGTGCACGGCGAGGAGGACGACGCGGTGCCGCTGGCGAGCGTGCTCGACTGGCGCGCCCGGCAGCTTCCCCGTGGTCGTCGTTCCTGGTGGCCACTTCTTCCATGGCCGCCTGGCCCCCAACTGAAAACGCTGATTCTCGCGACACATGGCAGGAACACATGTCTGACACCACGCTGATCGAGCGTCCGGCCACCGCCGGCGCAGCCCAATCCTCCACCACCGCCAAGGTTGCCGGAGCCCCTGCACCGGCCTCGACCCCCGCACCTGCCGTGGCCAGTCGCCCGGTCCTGTGCTTTGCGCGCACGGGCCATCGGCAGTGCCCCAGCCTGGCAGCCGTCGGTCATGCCGTCGCCGCAGGCCACGCGGCTGCTGATGCTCTTCGAGGAGCCGCAGACCATCGACGAGCTGCGCCGCATCATCGACGAGCCCTGGCTGCCCGAGGCCCTGATCGAGCTGGAGCGCCGCAAGCTGGTGCGCCGCGAGAACATGGTGCGCCCGGCACCGGCCCAGCCGGCGCCATCTGCGGCCGCCAACGAACCCACGCTGACCCTGACCTGGCAGCCCGATGCGGCCCGCGAGGCCGCGGTGCGCCTGGCCCGCCAGCGTGCCCAGGCCCGCATCCTGTTCCTGCAGCAGATCGGCCGCCCCAGCACGCTGATGATCGACCGCATCGGAGTCCCGCCAGTCCGAAGCCGAACTGCAGCGCCTGACGCCCGCCTTCGCCGACCTGCTGGCCACCTCCTCTCCGGCCGATCACGTGGCGCGCGCCGCCTGAAATCTGCAGCCTGGCAAGCACACCCGGCGAACCTTCGCCGGGGCGGGCACGTTATCATTGGGGTTTCATCCGCCCGGCCCGAAAAGGTGACGTGATGACTGCGCCCAAGATCGCCAGACTCGACCCGGTCCGCCATACAGACCCCGACAGCTGGGAGCCTCCCTGCCCTGGACGGCTTCGCGCATCCTCGCCCATGCGGCTGCGGGCCATCCATCTGGCGCTGCGACGGGCGGATCAGCCCAATCCGCGCATGGTGTTCTCGCGACCGAGACCGGCATGCAGACGGTGAACAATCCGCGCCGCATCATGTCCACGCCGGCGCGCCGCCCGCTGGGCTCCTGACGGCCGGCGCTCGCTGGGCGAGATGCCCGCCATCGTCCGCCCCGCCGACCCGCCCGAGGCACTGAAGGAACTCATCTCGCGCGACATGATCGCGCTCGACCGGCATTGCCTGTCACGATGCGGCCCCACCGATCCGCAGTCCGAACTGAAGCTGCAGGCCATCAAGCGCGCCCTCTCCGGCGCCTTCGAGGCCGAGCTGGGGCCCGATGCCTCGGTGCTGGAAGCCCGCGTGCAGGACTGCGTGAACCTGCATGTGCTGCGCCACGTGCTGCGCGAACTCATCAACCTGGTGGGCCAGCGCAAGAACCCGGCCGCCGCCCATCGCATCGCCACCCGGGTGCGCCGTCACGGGCCGCTCTGAAGCCCCTCTCCCCGCTCACCGCACCGTCCAACTGTGAACATGTGTCCTGCAGTACCGTTCTGGCCACACTTGCAGGGCCGATCCGGGGCGCTTTTGTTCCTGGGCTGTCCTGCATCGGGAGAAGCCACCCGGTCGGGTGGCATAATCCGCGCGGTTCCTTGCAAAAAAAGCCCTGATTCATGGGGGTTTCCGTCGACATGTCCGCGTCTCATTCCGTGTCCGCTTCCCTGCCCCGACTGCTGCGCCAGCGCCTGTCTGCCCTGATGCTGGCCACCTCGCTGGGTCTGGCAGCCCCGGTGGCTATGGCCCAGTCGCTGCCGCCGCCCGACATCGGCGGCCGCTCGTGGTTCCTCTTCGATGTGAGCACCAACACGGTGCTCTACAGCCAGGCACCGGACGAGCGGGTGGAGCCGGCCTCGCTCACCAAGCTGATGACGGCCTATGTGGTGTTCGAGGCGCTGCGCGACGGCACGCTGAACATGGACACCCGCCCGCCCGTCTCGCAGGCGGCCTATAAGCGCCATCGGCTCGCGCATGTTCGTGGACCCGCGCAAGCCCGCCACGGTGGAAGAGCTGCTGCACGGGCTGATCATCCAGTCCGGCAATGACGCCGCCATCATCCTGGCCGAGGCCGTCTCGGGCAGCGAGGAGGCCTTTGCCCAGCAGATGAACGCCGAGGCACGCCGCATCGGCATGAAGAACTCGCACTTCGTCAACGCCTCCGGCCTGCCCGCGCCCGCGAGCACCATTCCACCGCGCGCGACATGGCGCTGCTGGCCACGCGCATCATCAAGGAGTTTCCGGACTACTACCGGATGTACTCCGAGAAGGAATACACCTTCAACGGCGTGCGCCAGCCCAACCGCAACCGGCTGCTGTACATCGACCCTCCGTGGACGGCATGAAGACCGGCCACACGGACGCAGCCGGCTACTGCCTGGTGGCCTCGGCCCATCGCGAGCAGCGCAACGCCGCCGATCCGAATGGCAGCCCCTTCTCGCGCCGCATCCTGTCGGTGCTGATGGGCGCCACGAGCGACGCCACCCGTGCCACCGAATCCCAGAAGCTGCTCAACCACGGCTTCCAGAACTTCGAGGCCCTGCAGCTCACTGGAAGAACCAGCCTGTGGGCCAGCACCCGCCCGTCTGGAAGGGCCAGCAGGCCACCGTGGCGGCCGGCTTCGCCGACGACGTGCTGATCACCGCCCCCCGTTCGCAGATCGCCAACATCAAGGGCGAGATCGAGCGCACCGAACCACTGGTGGCGCCCATCCACGCCGGTCAGCGCATCGGCACCCTGCGCATCCGGCTGGGTGACACCGTGATTGCCGAGCGCCCGCTGGTCGCACTGGAAACGGTGGAGAGCGCCGGGTGGTTCAAGAGCACGTGGGATACCATCCGCCTCTGGATCAAATGATGACGACGCAGGCCGGGACGACGACGCGCGCCCGCCCTGCTGCCGACCAGCCCGAAGGTCTGGAAGCCCGGGCCATGGCATGAGCCGCCGGTGACGGATCACCCTATCCGCACCGCCCCCCCTGCTTTCCGGACCATGAGACACCCCCGACGCCCGGGATGCCTTTCGGGCGGGCCAGACCGTTCATGACGCGCGCCCGACGACAGGAGCCCACCTTGGCTGAAGCATCCGATTTCTCGACACAGATCGTCTACCTGAACGGCAGCTACATGCCGCTTTCTCGAAGCCCGCATCCCGGTCCTGGACCGCGGATTCATCTTCGGGACGGCATCTACGAAGTGGTGCCGAGTCTATGAGGGCCACCCCTTCCGGCTGGCCCACCACCTCAAGCGCCTCAAGCGCAGCCTGGCCAAGATCCGCATCACCAACCCCCTGGACGATGCCGGCTGGACGCAGTTGATCGACGAACTGGTGCGACGCCACCCGCAATGGCCCAACCAGGTCGTCTACATGCACATCACCCGGGGCGGGCCAAGCGTGACCATGCCTTCCCGGAAAACGCCACTCCCACGGTGTTCGCCATGACGAACCCGTTCACGCCGCCCACGCTCGAATCCATCGGCGACGGCCTGTCGGTCATCAGCGTGCCGGACGAGCGCTGGCTGCACTGCGACATCAAGTCCATCTCGCTGCTGGGCAACATCCTGGCACGCCAGACGGCCGTGGAAGCCGGGGCCATCGAGGCCGTGCTGTTCCGTGACGGCTACCTCACCGAAGGGGCGTCTTCCAACATCTGGGTTGTCAAGGACGGCAAGCTGCTGGCCCCGCCGCACGACAACCCTCATCTCTGGAAGGCATCCGCCATGAGCTGATGGAAGAACTGGCCAGGCGCAGCGGCATCCCCTTCGAGGCCCGCCGCATCAGCCAGGACGAGGTGCGCAACGCCGACGAGCTGCTGCTGACGGCCGCCACCAAGGAAGTGAAGCCCATCACCCGTCTGGACGGCCAGCCGGTTGGGAAAGGCGTTCCCGGCCCCATCTTCCACAAGCTGTTTGCCGCTTATCAGGAAGTCAAGGCGCAACGCTGAGGCCGGTGCATGCGGGACGTTCCTGCGTCCATCGCCCCGAGGCGTCCCGCGCTGGGCTGACTGACCCATCTGTCGAATCGTGCGGGCCGGCAGCCCCTCTCACTCGCCCGGGTACATGCCGAAGGTGGCAACCTCCTTTCCCCATTCATGGCGAGCCCGAAATGACCGATCCCAAGCACCCCGAACACCTGACCAACGAGGCCGTCCCGGCCGAGCCGTCTGCCGTCGACCCGCTGCAGTTCCCCATGGAGTTTCCGCTGAAGGTCATGGGCAAGAACGAGCCCGGCTTCACGGAGACCATCGCCGACGTCCTGGGCCGACACATTGCCGACTTCGACCCCAAGACCATGGACGTGCGCCATTCCATGGGCGGCAACCATCTGTCGCTCACGGCCACCTTCACCGCCCATTCGCGCCAGCAGCTGGACGACCTGTACTCGCGAGCTGTCGGCCCCGCCGCAGGTGTCGTACCTGATCTGACCCCCACGCCCGGGCGATGCCCCTCGCCCACCATCCCGCCGCCTGACCTTCCCATTGCCACCGCCCCTGATGACGGACGCCCGCTCCCCATGCCCTCCCTCCCATCCGCCTGCGTTCTGCTGGGCACCGTGCCCCACACGGACGCCCCTGACGCGCATGCGGGCATGGACGGCGGCACGGCAGGCAGCGCGCAAGGCGGCCCTGGCGGGCGAGGGCCGGTCCTCTGCCGCACCTGCCGTCGTGCCCGGTACCGGCGAGGCGTCCCCTGCTGCGTGACTGGCCGGACCCGTCCGAGGCTGCCACGGCCGGCGACGAGATCTGGCTGATGCAGCATCCGCCCGTGTTCACGCTGGGCATGAACAGCCAGCCCGAGCACCTGCTCAATGCCGGCGACATTCCGGTGGTGCCCACCGAGCGCGGCGGCCAGATTACCTACCACGGCCCCGGCCAGATCATGGCCTACCTGATGCTGGACCTGCGCGCTCGCCGGCTGGGCATCCGCACCCTGGTCGAGCGCATCGAGGATGCGCTGATCGATTGCCTGGGTCAGTACGGCATCACCGCCTTCCGGCAGGAAGGGGCGCCCGGCATCTACGTCCTGCCCGGACAGAACGGCCCTGTACAGCCAGCCGATGGCGCGGCACAATGGCCCGCCGGTACCGTCACGCCCCCGTGTCCGGACCGCACCACGTCCACGCGCGCCATGCCCGGCCGGCCGCAGGCGTGGCCAAGATCGCTCCATCGGCCTGGAAGACCAGCCACGGCTTTTCCTATCACGGGCTGGCGCTGAACGGGCAGATGGACCTTCACCTTCCATAGAATCAACCCCTGCGGATTCCGCAACCTGCAGATGACCGATATCCATCGGCAGGCAGCCCTTTCCCAGGACCTCGATCTCGATGCGCTGGCGCTTGCCCTGGGCAAGCGCACCGGCCGCCGCCATTGAAGGACACCCGCCCATGGATCTCGTCGACCGCTCACTGACCGCCCGTCCCTGCCCCGGCCATGCCCCTCGCAGACTGACACCGCGTCTCAGCCTCCCGTCACCACCCGGGATGGCGCCCCCAGGGCACGACGGCCTCGGCCTCCGGCATCACCGTCGCGCGCCGCGGCTAAACCAGGGGCGCCGCCGCCCCAACCATCGACCCGCGCCAGAAGCAGAAGGGCGAAGCCAAGACCGCACGCATTCCCATCAAGATCATTCCGATCGCGACATGCTGCGCAAGCCGGACTGATCCGCAAGCCGGCGCCCAAGCTGGGCAGCCGCTTCTATGAGATGAAGGAAACTTGCGCGACCACAAGCTGCACACGGTCTGCGAGGAAGCCTCCCTGCCCGAACATCGGCGAGTGCTTCGGCAAGGGCACCGCATCGTTCATGATCATGGGTGACAAGTGCACTCGTCGCTGTCCGTTCTGTGACGTGGGCCATGGTCGCCCCGACCCGCTGGACACCGAGGAGCCCTACAACCTGGCCATGAGCGTAAAGGCGCTGCGCCTCAAGTACGTGGTCATCACCTCCGTCGACCGCGACGACCTGCGCGACGGCGGGGCCGGCCACTACGCCGACTGCATCCGGATGATCCGCGAGCACTCGTCCAGCACCCAGATCGAGGTGCTGGTGCCCGATTTCCGCGGCCGTCTGGACAAGGCGCTGGACATCCTGGAAGCCACGCCGCCGGACGTGATGAACCACAACCTGGAGACCGTGCCGCGCCTGTACAAGCAGGCACGGCCAGGCGCCAACTACGAGCACTCGCTGAAGCTCCTGAAGGACTTCAAGGCCCGCAAGCCCGATGTGCCCAGCAAGTCCGGCCTGATGGTGGGCCTGGGCGAGACCGATGAGGAAATCCTGCAGGTGATGCGCGACATGCGCGCACATGACATCGACCGCCTCACCATCGGCCAGTATCTGGCCCCCACCCGGCACCACCCTGCCGGTGGAGCGCCACGTCACGCCCTGAGACCTTCAAGATGTTCGAGGAGAAAGCCCACGAGATGGGCTTCCAGCACGCCGCCGTGGGTGCCATGGTGCGCTCGTCGTACCATGCGGACATGCAGGCGGAAGAGGCATCGCGGCACGCCAGCGCCAAGGCGAACTGAAGCGCTACCCGACTGACCTGAATGCTGAACTGGGCGGCCCAAGGCAACGTGAGGGCTGCCCCTGTCCGGAACACGCCTCGCCGAGCTGGACACCGGATGGCAGCCTCCTAATGCTGTCCTAAGTTTGCGAGAGGATCATCACTTCCATCGCCCGATGAAGGGTGATGCCGGGTTGGAGGACCAGGCCTTCGGGCCGCCGGACAGGCCACGTGGAACACACAGTGCGATGCGCCTGTACGGCACACCTCCTCCGACCCATGGCCTTTGTCTCCCACCTTCCAAACAGGAGAAACACCATGAACCGCAAACCGTTGCTCGCCATCATCGCTGCCCTGGGCCTGGGAACGGCCACCGGCTCGGCACTCGCCTATGACAAGTCGGACATCCGCGCGATGGAACAGGCCAAGATCACGCTGGAGCAGGCCATCGAGCGCGCCCAGCAGCAGCATTCCGGCAGCCGTGCGCTGAGCGCCGAGATCGACATGCGTCGTGACCGCGCCGAGTATGAGGTGGAAGTGATGACCACCGACAAGCGCATCTACGACATCCGCATCGATGCCGTGAACGGCAACGTGCTGGAAAACCGCGAAGATCACGACGACTGATCCCGCCTCCCATGCGCGTCCTGCTCGTCGAAGACGACCCGATGATCGGCAGCGCGGTGCAGGCCGCGCTGAAGGACGCGTCTTACGCAGCAGACTGGGTCAAGGACGGCAGCGCGGCCCTCACCGCGCTGGCCGCCCAGCACTATGATCTGGTGCTGCTGATCTGGGCCTGCCAGGCCGCGATGGTCTGGATGTGCTGCGCACGCTGCGCAGCCGCGAAAGCGCCCTGCCGGTGCTGGTGGTGACGGCCCGCGATGCGGTGGATGACCGCGTGGCCGGGCTGGATGCCGGTGCCGACGACTACATCCTCAAGCCCTTCGAGATCAGCGAACTGCTGGCCCGCATGCGGGCAGTGCTGCGACGCCATGGCGGCGTGGCCACCCCGGTGCTCACAAAGCGCCCTGCTGACGCTGGATCCGGCCACGCGCGAGGCCAGCGCCCATGGCCAGCCGCCGGTGCAGCTTTCCAACCGCGAGTTTGCGCTGCTGCACGCGCTGATGCAGCGCCCGGGTGCAATCCTTTCCCGCGCTGACCTGGAAGACCGCGTGTACGGCTGGGGCGAGGAAGTGGAAAGCAACGCCATCGAATACCTCATTCACAGCCTGCGCAAGAAGCTGGGCAGCGAAGCCATCAGGAACATACGGGGCGCCGGATGGATGGTGAGCAAGCAGGCCTGAGCCAGTCGCTGCAGTTCCGTCTGGCACGCGCCATCTCGCTGGCCGTGGCCGCCATGGCCACCGTGGCAGGCATCCTGTCGTTTCGGGCCACGCTCGACGAAGTGCATGAGTTTCAGGACGAGATCCTGGAGCAGGCGGCCGAACTGCTGGGACCGGAATCCGGACAGGCCACCGCATCACTGCCGGTGCAGGGCCGCCTGCAGACCGACGACGACGAGGAAGGACTGATCATCCAGCGCCTCGCCGGCCCCTGCCGAAGGGCAGTCAGAACGGAACAGACAGGAAACAACCTTCTGCCACTGATACTGGTGCAAAAGATTCGCCGGCGAATGATGGAGCAGCAACATCTGTCAGACCATCGGATGCGACACGTACATCGGACGCGAAACGTTCTTCCGCTTCGGGTGACAAGGATGACGATGATGACGACGACGAGGCCCGCTGTCTGCCGCCGCCGGCCACGCTGAAGAACGGCTTTCACGCCTTCCGGCATCAGAACCTGGACTACCGCGTCTATGTGCATCGCCTGCGCGACGGCAGTCGCATTGCCGTCTCGCAGGAAACCCGCATCCGAGATCAGATTGCAAGGCAGAGCGCCCTCACGCCACGCTGCCTCTGCTGTTGCTGGTGCCCGTGCTGCTGGCGGTGATGCTGATGCTGATCCGACTGATGCTGCGGCCACTGGCGGAGCTGTCCCGCACCGTCGATGCCCGTCAGAACATGACCCGAAGCCGCTGCCGAAAAGCGGTCTCGCCCACGGAGCTTCAGCCCTTCGTGAACGCCATCAACGGACTGCTGGGCCGCACCGGTGCGGCCATGGAAAGCCAGCGCCGCTTCGTTGCTGACGCGGCGCACGAGCTGCGCTCTCCGCTGGCCGCCCTGTCGTTGCAGGCCGAACGGCTGCATGCAGTCCCGATGTCCCCGGAGGCCACCGAGCGTCTGGAGACGCTGCAGGCGGGCATCCGGCGCAGCCGGCATCTGCTGGAGCAGCTTCTGCTGCTGGCGCGGGCACAGAATGCGCGTTGGGGTCAGGGGCAGGCCGCGGCCACGGCAGCTTCCGTCCCCACCGTCGTGGCCGTCCTGCCGGTCATGCGCGCGTGCTGGAAGACCTGTTGCCGCTGGCAGACCAGAAGGGGCTCAATCTGGGCATCAGCGCGGCCTCTGGCGTCACCCACGATGCCGAGGCGGACGAACGGATTCGCGTCGCCGCCGACGAGATGGCGCTGTATACGTTGCTGCGCAACCTGGTGGACAACGCCATCCGCTACACGCCGGCAGGCGGCCAGATCGATCTGTGGGTGGATCGGCACGGCACCGAGGTGGTGATGGCCGTGCAGGACGATGGCCCCGGCATTCCGGCTGAGGAGCGGGCGCGGGTCGTCGATCCGTTCTACCGGGTGCTGGGCACGGGTGAGAGCGGCTTCGGGGCTGGGGCTGTCCATTGTGGACACGCTGGTGGGCAACCTGAAGGGGCGGTTGCGACTGGATGATGCCGTGAGCCAGGCCCACGGTCTGCGGGCGGAGGTGACGCTGCCGGCGGCGTGAAGGGGCAACGTTCCGGATCGGAACATGGCCTGGCGCATGCTCCCGGCAAATGACCGTCCGGACGGACGGGTCGTCTCGGCAACGTGATGGTTCGAGCGGAAAACCCGGGGTTCAAGCGGTACGCCCGGGTCTCAAGCGGTACACCCAGGGCGCGGGCGTCAGCCGCCCCGCGTCACCCGACCGCTCGTTCTCTGGGGCCTGCTTACTTTGCCCTGGCCTTTCTGATTCTCGGGCCGGTCAGTCCCCAGGATGCGCGACAGCTCGGCATCGGTGACGTACTCGAACAGCGTGACGACCTTGCTGACGCCCGAGACCCAGCGAGGCGACGATGGCGGCACGCTGGCCTTCTTCGTGCGTGACCACGCCCATCAGGTAGACGACGTTGCGCTCGGTCACCACCTTGATGGCGCTGGCGGTGACGTTGCGCTCACGCACCAGACCGGCCTTCACCCGCGCTGTCAGGGAAGAATCCCGGGCGCTGGCGGCGAAGTCTTCCACCGGCTTGATCTCGACCTCGTTGTAGATGTCCTGATGTTGGGCACCCGGGTGCGGACGATCTCTTCGGCCTGGGCACGCATCTCTTCAGTGGGCACCTGACCGGTCAGCAGCGCGCGCCGGTTGAAGCTGGTGATGGCCACCAGCCATCGGGTCCTTGTTGACGCTCCGTTGAGCACGCGGGCACCGCGCAGCTCGATGGTCTCGTCCTCGGTCTGGGCCCCTGATGGAACGACGATCCAGCACGGCCACCGTACCGATGGCGGCGCCGGTGACGGCCAGTCCAGCAGCCGCTCAGCCCCAGGGTGGCTGCAAGCACGGCAGACGATACGATACGACGCGCGAAGGCGCTGGGCTGGCTCATCCGAACTCTCCTGATAGCGTTGGCCCGATTATAGAAAGCGCCGGCCGGATTTCGCCCGTTCGTCGGCTGCTGTTGCGGCCCACGCATCGAAACGTTACAAAACTGCTGACGGCAAGGGCCGGTCCACTGGACTTTTTCACGACACCTGTGATGCGCGCTGTGGTCTGAAAACACACGTCCCGGAAAGCGCTGATGGGCCCCCAGGCTGCAACATGCCAGAGCCGTGCCCCCGGGCTCCGGCTCCGGGCAAAAGCTGGTCCCGGAATGCCGCCCGTGCCGGCACCTCAGCACCTCAGCACCTCAGCACATCGGCACTTTGGCACTTTGGCACTTTGGCGTCTTCAGACGCTCAGAACGCCTGTCGGATCCACGTCAGCCGCCCGGCCTCGATGGCCACGACATCAAAGCGGCACTCGGGCCAGCCACGGCCGGCAAAACGTGATTGCAGCCAGCACTGGGCGGCACGCTGGATGCGTTGCTGCTTGCGGAAGTCCACGCTGGCGGCCGCACCGCCCCAGGCCATGGAGCGGCGACTGCGCACCTCGACGAAGACCACGGTCTGGCCGTCCCGCATGATCAGGTCGATCTCGCCCACCTTGTAGCGGACGTTGGCCGCGACAAGGCGCAGGCCGGCCCGCTGCAGATGCTCGCGGGCTTGCTGCTCGGCCTCGTTGCCGATCCGCTGGCGCGGTGTCAGGGCGCGGTGTGTCGTCCATCGCAGCTCCATCATCCGGTTGGTGAGCGCCTGCTTCGCCGGAAACCCTCAAAAATCGGGGATCAGACGGCGACGGGCACGCCGTTGCGATACTCGGCCGGCAGCAGCGTGCGCTCGATGACCGGATAGCTGCCGTCGTAGCGCAGCTTGCCCGTCAGGCCGTTCAGGTCCAGCGTGGTGGCCCCGGAGAACATCTCGCGCCCGATGCGCAGTGCGTCGATGCCCAGCGCGTAGAGGCGCTGCATCTCCAGGCTGAAGTCTTCGGGCGGTGCCTCGAAGCCCTGGGCCCCATAGCTCTGCGGCTGGATGATGGCCGGCATTTCCACCAGCCGGATGCCATCCAGTTCGCCAATGGGCGTCTTGGCGTCCGGCCCGCCGATGGAGATCTGCGAGGTGCCGAAGGCCGGCTGATTCCGGCCCGTGATCATCCGGACGGGGCGCGCCAGGTGCGAGGCCATGGAGAGGAAATAGAGATCGCCCTGTTCCTTCTTGGCAACTTCGCGGAACTTGTAGAGCGCGCTTTTTCCAGCTCGATGGGCAGGTCGGCTTCGCCCCAGGGCCTGCCACTGACCATGGAAGACCGAGGCGGCACGACGTCCCACCTGGTTGGCTGCGGTGATGATGATGGCGCGCGGCGCCTTCGGGTTGCTGGCTTTTGCGACGCATGGCCTGGAAGGCCAGTGTCGGCCACCTGCACGGCCTCCTGCTCGACGCGCCGATGGAGAAGACCAGCACGTTCCAGGGCACGCTGCCATCGCCCTCGAACTGGTTCAGGGCCAGCGTGGTGATGGGCACTTCCCCGAAACTGGCCAGCGCGGCCGTGCCGTTGCGCGTGAGCGGGCCGATGACGAGCGACGTGCCCCGGCTCAGCATGCCCTGATAGGCCGCCGTGAGCTGCTTGGCCGATTCGTCGGTTTCGTAGATGTCGATGGCAAAGCCCTTGGGCAGGCGGCGGAAGGCTGATTCGATGCCGGCCTTCAGCGCGGCCGCGGCGCGACCATAGATCTGCCCGGACTTGGGTAACAATAGACCGATCCGCTCCACCGACGCGGCGCGGGCCAGCCCCGGCCATCCGGCGACTGCTCCCATGGTCGCCCCTGCGGTCAGCAGGGTTCCTTTCATCCAATCTCGACGCTGCATCATGCCCTCATGCCAGTTTGCCGGCGGGCCCGCCCCCGAAGGGACCGTCCCTGCGCCAGCAGAAACCTCTCCGGCGCTTGCCGCTGCATTATATGTAGTGGCCACGCCCATCGGAAACCTCGAAGATATCAGCTCGCGCGCCGCACGGACGCTGCGGGCTGCTGCATGGATTGCCGCCGAGGACACCCGCAGCAGCCGACCGCTGCTGCAGTCGCTGGGCGTCGGCCACGCCCGCTGCCTGGCGCTGCACGCCCACAATGAGGAAAGCCAGGCCGAACGCGTGCTGGATCGCATCCGGGGCGGCGAATCGGTGGCGCTGATCACCGATGCCGGCACCCCCGGCATCAGCGATCCCGGCACCCTGCTGGTGGCCGCCGCCCACGCGGCCGGCATCACCGTCGTGCCGGTCCCGGGCGCCAGCGCCTCCACCACGCTGCTCAGCGCCGCGGGCCTGCCCGGCGGACGCTACTTCTTCGAGGGATTCCTGCCCACCCGCACCCGCCTGCGCCAGGAACGGCTGCAGGCGCTGGCGGCCAACAGGCAGGCCTTCATGCTCTTCGAGGCGCCGCACCGCATCGAGGCGCTGGCGGCGGAACTGCTACAGGCACTGGAGCCCGAACGCGAGGTGGTGGTGGGACGGGAACTCACCAAGCGCTTCGAGCAGATCGTGCGCATGCCGCTGTCCGCACTGCCCGACTGGCTGCAGGCCGATGCCAACCATTGTCGGGGCGAGTTCGCACCGCTGGTCTTTGGCCCGCCAGCTCGGGCCGGAGAGTGACGAGGTTGCCGAGTCAGCACCCAGCGCGCTGGGGCTGAAGGCCACGCAGGTGCTGAGCGAGACGATGCCGCCGCGTCAGGGCCGCCGAGCTGGCAGCGCGCATCAGTGGCGACAAGGCGGACAGGCTGTATCAGAGCGCCCTCAAGGGACAAGTAAGCGCTCACAACGAGTGTCCTGCTATTGGCGCGAGACCGGCTTGTGTCCCGGTGCGCTCAACAATGTCGGCGGCCACGGCGCGTGCATCGGCCCTCGTCGGCATAGGGCCCCAGCAGCACACGATACTGGTCGCCTCGCTGCACCAGCTCCACCGGCGGGTCGGACGGGTGGAGCGCGCCATCTGCTCGCACGCTGCACGCGCAGGGCATTGTCCAGCTGGCGGAACACGCCCAGCTGCAGGAACCAGCCGCTGTCGCCTTCGGCGGCACGACGAGCTCGGACTGGCGCCGGAGGGGCGGTCTGCGTCCCGGCCGAAGGCCGGTTCAGGGCCGGGACTGCGCCCTGCGCTCGAGGGGCAGCCCGCCGGCTCTCGGGAGCCATCGCCCTTCCGCAGTCGGGAAGGCGTCACCCCTTTGGCTGCCGTTGTCCGCCGCCAGGACAGATGCCCTGCATCCCCGCTGTTGCCGCCCGCCACGCCGGCGCGTTCATCCGCCCGGGCGCCTCCGCCGGCGCAAGCTCCTTGTCCGCAGGGGCACCTTCATCCCCGGCAGGTCCAGAGTTCGGCGCGGGCCAGCGAGACCGCCGGCAGCGTGCGAGCTCGACCAGGGAACGGCCTTGACGGCTGGCTGGGCCCGTCAGCGTGCGCCCCTTTGCCGGCATCAGCGGGATTGAGCAGTTCCACCTCAACCTCGGCGTGCCCCTTGCCCACATAGCCCAGCTTGCGCTGGCCGCCAAGTAGGACAGGTCGATCAGCCGCCCACGCAGGAACGGCCCCCGATCGTTGACGCGTACGACCACCGAACGGCCGTTGTCCAGCCGCGTGACGCGCGCGTAGCTGGGCAGCGGCAGCGTCGGGTGAGCGGCCGTCATCTGGTACATGTCGTAGGTTTCGCCCGTGGACGTGGGCTTGCCGTAAGCGCTGCCCATACCAGGACGCCACGCCCTGTTGCTTGTGGGGCTTGCGTTCGGTCATGGGCGCAAAGTCCCGTCCCATCACCCGATAGAGGCGGATTGGCCCGGGCCAGCAGCGGTTCGTGCTTCGGCACCGGATCGGGCTCTCGCATCAGGCGGGCCACCCGCTCAGGGTCCGGTTTGCCGGGGCCGTCATCCAGGTAGTAGCCGCCCCCGCGCGACGGGTTGCCGCTGGCGCAGCCTGCGGACAGGCAGCCCAGCAGGGCCGCCGTACTCACGGACACCCACCAGCCCGGCCGGTTCTTCACTGTAGACACTCGTTCGATACTCCCCGGAACCTTCCGGTCCGTCAATTGCGCGGGCTGTCGGCTCCGCCCGTACCGGACGGCGGAATCTCTCCCTGGCGCGGCTTGCGCAGACTGTTGGCAAACAGGCGGTCATAGAGCCAGGCCGGCAGGATGCGCAACAGCTTGGCCACCCATCCCATCTGCCAGGGAATCACGATCCGGCGCCGGCGCGCCAGAATGGCATCCACCGCCACCTGCGCAAAGCGCGGGGCCGGCATCAGGAAGGGCATGTGATAGGGGTTGATCCGGGTCACGTCGGTATCGATGAACCCCGGCGAGATGGTGACGACCGAGACGCCAAACGGCCGCATTTCCAGCCGCAGACTTTCCAGGTAGACGGCCACGGCCGCGCTTGCTGGCGCTGTAGGCGCCCGATCCGGGCAGGCCTCGCACGCCCGCCACACTGGCAATGCCCACCAGCGTGCCCCGGCGAGCCGCCTTCATGGCTTCCAGGAAGGGGCAAAGCTGTCGAAGACGCCCCGACGTTCACGGCCAGGATGCGGGCAAAGACGGCCCGATCCTCGGGCTCGTCGGTGAGTGTGCCCACACTGATGCCGGCGTTGGCAATCACGATGTCGGGCGCACCGTGCTCGGTCACGAAACGCCGGCAGATGCCGGAAAGCCGTTCGTGGTCGGTGATGTCCACCGTTTCGCAGACGCACTGCACCTGCGGCAGGTCGGCCGCCAGCTCAGCCAGCCGGTCGGCACGGCGGGCCAGCAGCAGCATCGTGCTGCCGCGGGAAAGCGCAGGCCAGCTCGGTGGCCAGCGCCCGCCCCAGGCCGCTGGATGCGCCCGTGATGACGATGCGTCGCACCGGGGACGATGCGGCGCTGTCGCGGCCGGCCGCCATCAATTCACTTGCCGGCGCCTTGCTGGCCGCGCTCGCGCTGGATCAGCTCATCCAGCACCACGATGGCCCGCTCGTTGCTGCCAGCCACCGACGGGCTGGTGGTGCAGCGGCGATGATGCCCAGCGTCCGGCACGCCGTCGATGCCATACGCGGTGGTCAGCTTGTTGGCGCGCTGGATCTGCGTCTTCACGCCGAACGAGTTGTAGGCATTCTCGAAGGCCTTCGGATCCACCTTTGGCGGCGGCCAGAACTCCTTCATCTCGTCCAGCTGCTGCATGGGCTTGTGCTGGTTCCGGATGGCGTCGAAGATCAGGTTGCGAGTGTCATCGTCCTCGCGGCCGATGGCCTGCAGCGCATAGAACATCTGCTGATGCGGACGGTTGAAGAACGGCACGCGACGCGGCGGAAAAACCACGTCCTCGGGCAGGCGCTTGCTCCAGGCCGAGATGGTCGGATCGAAGGCATAGCAGTGGGGCAGCCATACCAGAAGAACTCCACCACCTCGATCTTGCCCGGCGCGGCCTCGGTGGGCACATGCCCCGACAGCGCCTGGAAATCCTTGCTGCTGATCGACTGCTGCTGCGCCAGGGCAGCGCCAGCGGGCATCAGCGCCAGGGCCAGACCAGCGGCGGAAAGCGTCGAGAGGAACTGTTTGCGATTCATGAGACCCATCCTGAAAGAGGCGACACCGGAAAGCTCTTCCAGGCATCGTGAAAAACTGGGGAGCCCGGAAGGCTCCCGGCGAAAGCGCATCCGGCCCGGGGGCCGAAGGTCATCCGCAGCAACGAAGAAGGCGTCGAGCCGGTTTACCCTGCATCAGACCGTTACACCTCGCCAACCCTCGGTGGCAGTTCGCAACCGATGGGCGGCAGGGTGGGCTCCCGGACGAAGCCCGAAGGGATCAGCGCCCGCGCACCACGGCCGCTTCGATGCCCTCGTCGGCCAGATCGGCGCGGACCTGGTTGGTGTCCTGCAGCGACGGATACGGCCCGATCCGGACCCGATACACCGTCTGGCCATTCACGTTGCCCTGCTCCACCCGCGCTTCCAGACCCCGCAGCGCTAGATTGCCCTTCAGGCGCTCGGCATCGGCCACGCGCCGGAAGGAACCGGCCTGCAGCATGTAGCCGCCCCCACCATGGCAGGCTGTTGCGGCGGCATGGTGGGCAGCTCATCAGTCGGCTGTCCGCTTGCATCACCGGTCACGTCCACTGTGGAGACCCCTGCGGCTGCGGGTTGGTGCGCGGGTCCGGCTGCGGCATCACCTGCTGGCGGGAAGCGCCCTGGTTGGGGTCGAGCAGCTGCCCGGCCTGGGCTGGACGCTGGGTACCGGGTTGGGCACCTCGGGCGCCGGCTTCAGCCCGGAGGGTTGCCCTCCTGCACCACCGGTGTGATGAAGGGCAGCGGCGAACGGTAGATGCACCAGGCCACGCCCGCAGCCGCACCGGTGCCGATCAGCAGACCCAGCAACAGCCCCAGCATCGTGCCGCCCCGCTGGCGTGCCAGCGGCGTGCGTGCCACGGAAGCCGGGCCGACTCGCCTGCACGGCCAGCATCCCCAGGTCTGCGGACCATGCCGTGTTCACCCGGACTGCTGCCAGCCGGGCAGTCGCCGCGTCATCGGGCATCACCCCGGTTCATCCGCATCATTGGATCGTCGATCTGCATCAAACCTCCGGCCGTGGCGTTCACAGCCGTTCCGGCGCCGACACGCCGATCAGTGCCATGCCGCGCCGCAGGACCGTCCGCACAGCCTCCAGCAGCGCCATCCGCGCCGACTGCAGTTCGGCATCGTCCACCAGCACCGTTCGGCGTTGCCAGAACGCATGGAAGTCGGCGGCCAGATCCTGCAGGATAATAGGCCAGCTGGTGCGGCGCCGCTCACGTGCCGCCTCGGTCAGCATGGCCGAAAGCAGCCATGCGTGCCATCGGCGCGTATTCGGTCGGTGCCGTCAGCCGGTCGTATGCGCCCGCGTCCCTCGCGCCAGCCGACTGGCCACCACGCTCCGCCGCCTGCGCCAGGATCGAGCAGATCGCGCATGGGCATACTGGACGTAATAGACGGGGTTCTCGTCCGAGCGCGACAGCGCAGGTCCACGTCGAAGGTGAATTCAGTGTCGCCCTGCTGGAAATCAGGAAGAAGCGCACGGCATCACGGCCCCAGGTCTCGTCCCCGCCGCCCGACCACTCGATCAGGTCACGCAGCGTGACGGCAGCTGCCCGCGCGCTGGAGATCTTCACCTCCTCGCCGTTGCGCATGACGCGCACTGCATCTTGTGCAGCACGTAGTCCGGGTAGCCCTTCGGGACGCGGCGTCTCGGCGCCTGCAGCCCGCGCGCACCCGCGCCACCGTGCCGTGTGGTGATCCGAACCCTGGATGTTGATGGTCTGCGTGAAACCCCGCTGCCACTTGCGGGTGATAGGCCACGTCCGGCACGAAGTAGGTGTAGCCGCCCTCGGACTTGCGCATCACGCGGTCCTTGTCGTCACCAGTAGTCGGTGGTGCGCAGCCACAGCGCACCATCCTGTTTCGAAGGTGTGCCACCGGCCACCAGACGCGCCACGGCCTCTTCCACCTTGCCGTCGGTGTAGAGCGACGACTCCAGGTAGTAACGATCGAACGACACGCCAAAGGCCGCCAGGTCCAGGTCCTGCTCACGACGCAGGCAGGCCACCGCAAAGCGGCGCACTGCATCCAGATCGTCCAGGTCCCCCGTGGCCGTCTCGGGCGGCTGGCCAGCCACCTGCACCGTCTCGCGGGCCACGAAGGCCCGGGCGATCTCGGCGATGTAGTCGCCGCGGGTAGTCATCGGCCGGGAAGCGACGGATCATCCGGCGAAATGCCGCGCGCACGTGCCTGCACCGACAGCGCCAGGTTGTGGATCTGCGCGCCGGCGTCGTTGTAATAGAACTCGCGGTGAACCTTCCAGCCTTGCGAGGCCAGAAGGTTGCCCAGCACGTCGCCCAGTGCCGCCTGACGGCCATGGCGGCCCACGTGCAGCGGGCCGGTGGGATTGGCCGAGACGAATTTCGCATCACCTGCTGGCCGTTGGACGCTGCTGCCCGAACTGTTCACCCTGGGTCAGCACCTCGTGCACCACGCGCTGGTGAGCGGCGGGCGTGAGCCGGAAGTTGATGAAAGCCGGGACCGGCAATCTCGGCCTGGGCGATGAGATCGGTCGCACCGGGTTGTTCCATCAGCGCGGCCACCAGCTGCTCGGCCACCGCACGCGGCGACTTCTTCAGCGGACGGGCCAGCTCGCACGCCAGGTTGGTGGCCAGATCCCCATGGTCGGCCTGCCGGGGCGCTCGAGCGAAGGCGTCACCGACGCCGCCAGCTCAGCCTCGACCCCGATGGCCTGCATCGTGTGCGCCAGAAGCTGGCGCAATTCATTCAATTGTGTTGGAAGCATCCCCGGATTCTAGAGCCTGCACGCCATTTTGGGCGGCCGCTGTGGGCTGCCCCTGACGCGACGGGCCGACAGCCGGCGCCTGGCCACGCCCACTCGCGTCGCGCTCCGTCGGTGTCGATGCGAGGGCCGGGCTCATGTTCCGGCGTGCCGCTCAGGCAGCGCCTGCTTCTGCGCGGCACTCACCCTGTCTCGGATCCTTGACGGATTTGCGGGTGCATACAAAGACAGACACTGCGTTCTGCATTCAGCATGCGCGGATCGTTACAATACCGCCGTTACATTTTTCCTCGACAGCCCGCCTCCCCTATCCATGGACGCCAACTACAAGATCTCCCGCTCGTCCCTGCACGTCGAAGTCAGCGATCGACTGCGCGAGATGATCTATGAACGCAGCCTGCCGCCCGGTGAGCGCATCGACGAACTGGGGCTGTCCGCCCGCCTGGGCACCTCCCGCACCCCGCTGCGCGAGGCCCTGAAGGTGCTGGCCCACGAAGGATCTGGTCCGTCTGGTGCCGGGGCGGGGCGCCTTCGTCATCGAACTGAGCGCCAACGAGGCTGAGCCTCTTCCCCGTGCTGGGGCTACTGCAGAGTCGATGTGCTGCCGAGGCCGTCCGCCGCCAGACCCCCGAGGACATCGCAGCGCTGGACACCCTGCTGGCCAGCCTGGCGAACGCCGTCACCGGCAATCGCCTGACTGACTACTACCGTGCTGTGGACGGTTTCCGCATGAGCGTCTGCAGCCGCTGGCCGCCAAACCCCTGGCTCACCCGCTCCATCACCGATCTGGGCCGTTTCCTCGCAGATGGTGCGGCACCTGATGCCGCTGCCTGAGAACCGGCTGCGCGCAGTCCATGGCCGAATACCGCACGCTGATGAAGGCCATCCACCGGGGAGACGCCGACGCCGCCGAGCAGATCGTCTACCTGCAGGCCATGCGCCCAGCAGCGCGCCTGGCGCATGCTGCAGCAGCAGGCGCAGGAAACCGCTGCCGCGCAGGAAGCGGCCACACAAGGTGCGGACGCGGCAGCCTCGGTGCCGGCCTCGTCAGCCGCCGACTTCCAGCACCACCATCGCGGCGGAAGCGCCCAGCCCTCCCAGCCCGCGGGCACTGCACACGCGAGACCCACAAGGCAACGTGATCGACGCCCACCTACCAGAAAGCGAGCGCCACTCCGGCAGCGCATAGACTCGCGGCACGCCCGGCCCAGCCGCCAGCAGCAGACCCGCGACGAGGTGGCCTCGCTGGACGCCTGACAGGGCGCTGAAAGCGCCGGGCTTAAGAAAGGACGGCCTCCGGTGGCACATGGCGCAGCGGCACACGACAGGCAGGCGCTGCGCCCCTCCTCTTCCGAGCCACCACTGCCTTGGCCGGGTGGAGCATGTCCAGCATGCCTCACCATCATCAAGGGGCGCATTCTGAAACTTATGCTCACAAATGCGGTAATCTCTGCCTGTCACACTGACACTTTCATACATCTTCAGCCCTTTTCCCGGTGAATTTCGAGGTTCCCCTCAGCCTTGGCGGCAACGCAGCCAATCGCAGCGAAGACGCGCTGATCCAGAAACAGAACACCGTCCTGCTGTTCGATGCGGATCCGGCCGTTGGCCAGCTTGTATCCGGGTTGCTGGAAGCCCATCGACTGGGCACGCTCTGCGTCATTCAGCATCCGCGTGAGGCCGAGGAGATCATCGAGAGTGAGCGCACACCTTCCTTGCTCGTGCATCTGGACGGGCCTGAAGATCCCCGTCTGAACCGGCTGCGCGAGCAGCTCAAGAACGCCGCCTGGCAGCGCCTGTCCGTCATCCTGCTCACGGCTGGAGATCCCCGCCCCCTGTGGCGGGGGCGCTAGCCCCTGAACCTGACCGACGTGCTGGTCAAGCCCTGGACGAATCCGCCCTGCTGCTGAAGCTGCGCCAGTGCCTGGGATTGAGGATCTATCGATCGTCTGCTGCGTCAGGACCTGCTGACCGGCCTGACCAACCACACCGGCTTCATGCGCCGACTGGAATCCGTGCTGCGTTCCACGCCCCGCGCCTGCACGCTCATGCTGCTGGACCTGGATCGCTTCCGGCAGCTCAACGACGGTCTGGGTCACGCCATTGGCGATGCCTTCCTGAAAGCCGTCAGCCAGCGGCTGGACGATCTGGTCAGCCGCCACACCGGCCCCGAGCGTCGCCGCCGCCTTCGCACCACCAGCCCCTGGCTGGCGCGTACTGGCGCCGACCGCTTCATGGCCCTGCTGCCCGGCCGCCCCGGTGACCCCGAGCACACGGCCTGCATGGACGAGCTGCAACGGATCCTGGGCCTGCCGCTGCACATCGAGGGCAAGGAGCTCTTCATCTCGGCCAGCGTGGGCATGGCCGTCTTCCCCGATCACGCCACCGACCACACCCAGCTCACCCGCCATGCCGAGCAGGCCATGGCCCTGGCCAAGCGTCGCGGCGGCCATCGCATCGAGTATTTCGATCCCACCCAGAAACAGGCACGCCTGGATTCGCTGACGCTGGAGAACCACCTACGCCACGCCATCCGTCACCAGGAACTGCGCCTTTTCTATCAGCCCAAGATCTGCAGTCGCACCCTGCAGATCACCGGTGTCGAAGCCCTCATCCGCTGGCATCACCGCGAACTTGGCCTCATCCTGCCCGAACACTTCGTGCCCATCGCCGAGCGCAGCGGACTCATTGCCGAGATCGGCGCCTGGGCCCTGAACGAAGCCTGCCGACAGGCCCGCGCCTGGCTGGACGAAGGCCTGCCGCCCCTCAAAATGGCCGTCAACGTCTCGGCCGCCCAGACCCAGCGCGGCAATCTGGTCGACACGGTGCGCCAAGCCCCGCAAGACAGCGGCCTGCCCCCGAACAGCTCATCCTGGAACCGACCGAGACGCTGCTCATCGAAAGCGGCGACCAGGCCCGCTGCCTCATCACCCAGCTCAAGCAACTGGGCCTGAAACTGTCGCTGGACGACTTCGGCACCGGCTACTCGTCCCTCACCTACCTGCACACCCTGCCGTTCGACGAGATCAAGATCGACCGCAGCTTCATTCAGGGGCTGCCCCAGCAGGCCGTCTCCCGCGCCATCGTGAACGCCATCCTGGCGCTGGCCAAGGGCCTCAGGCTGGAAGCCGTGGCCGAGGGCATCGAACGTCCTGACGAGTTCGCGTGCATCCAGCAGAACCTGCCCGACTGCACCCCTGCAGGGCAACCTGTTCTGCCCCCGCTCAGCGCCGCCGACCTGCGCGCCCCGCCTGCACACCGATACCCGATTCCAGTTTTCTGCCCCTGCCGGCCTCGAACATTCCGGCCTGAAATCTCGCCGCCTGGACGCTGACGCCCTCTCCTGACCTTGGCCAGACACGACTCTGAGCGCCCGCGACACCCCCCTAGACGCCGGATTTATATCGCTCCGATTTAACCTGACGCAACAGGTTGCACTTCTTGCGGGGTCAAGCGCCCCCCTCCGTCGCGTTCTGGTCTATCCTTGAAACAGGATCCCACTGGGCCGGGCAGCCCGTGCCTTGGCCTGCCTCTCGAAAGGAGACCTGTCTCATGTACAACCGCGTTCTCATCGCCACGGATGGTTCCCCCCTGTCCGAACGGGCCGTCGATACTGGCATCAACCTGGCCACTTCCCTGAAAGCCTCCGTGATCATCGCCACCGTCGAGTGCTGCCGTATGCACCGCCCTCTACGCCGGCGATCTGGTGCTCAACAACTACCTCGCTGCCAACGAGCGACAGTGCGCGCCAGCGGCCAGGAGATCCTCGACCAGGCATGCGCCAAGGCCAAGGCGGCCGGGCTGCAGTATGAGACCGGCTTCGAGATCGCCGATGAGCCCGCCGACGGCATCATCAAGATCGCCCACGACAAGAAAGCTGACGTGATCGTCGTTGCCTCCCACGGTCGCGGCGGCCTCAGCGCCCTGCTGCTGGGCAGCGCCACCCGCCGCCTCATCAGCAACGCCAAGATTGACCTGCTGGTCGTGCGCAATCCGGAAGAAGACGCGGCTCGATCCCGCGCTCCCGGCCGTCGCCTGTTCAGGCCATGGGCCGATCACGCCCGACAGCCCACTGGCTCGCCAGTGGGCTGACAGCTGGCCGCTCGCACCTGCACGAACCGCTCATTCGTTGCCCTCCCTATTGAGCCTCGCACACCTCTCCTTTCCATGGAAGCTCCCGACACATTGACGCGGCCATCGCGCAATGGGGCACTCGGGGAGACCTCATCTGTGGCACAGGTCTTTGAGAGCGTGTTGGGCCTGACAGACTGATCTGCTCATCCTGCCATAAAAAAGCGGCAGGCATCCAGAGACACCTGCCGCCCGATCGAAGGCCGCCTGGTCAGCACTTCATCCGCAGACGGTGCCTGGCTGGCAGGCAGACCACCTGCGCCTTGGACATTCCGAAGCAGCATTCCCCGCTGCTTCAGAACATTCCTTCAGTGAGCGCTACCGACAGGCCGATGCCGCTGTATGCCGGCAGCGTCGCGTGCAATGGCGACGACCATCGATCAGCGGAACCGCAGTGCGATACTTCTGCTGCAGCTCCGGCACGTGCTGTAGTCAGGCCAGCTCGTCACCAGCAGCACGGCCTCGGCTCTGCGCTAGGGCATCATCCAGCTTGGGCTGGAACTGATAGGACGCTTTCCGAGCGAAAGTCGGCCAGCGCCTCTTGCCGGTCTGAACCGCGATCGATCGTGAGCGGTCACTTTCGCGCCCTCCTCACCAGCGCCAGCGATGATCGGCAAAGCGGGCGATCTCGCGCACGTCGCCGGTACCTCGGCTGAAGGCCACTTTTCCCGCACGGTCACGCGCTCGTCCCTTCAGGTCGTTACCCACCTGCTCCTTCAACAAGCGCGGCATCTGTCGGGCTGCGTCTTGTTGGTCGAGAGCCAGCGCGTCCAGCATCGGCGTGTCCACGCCACGGTGCTGGCAGAGCCGTGATGGCCTTCACATCCTCCGAAGCAGCTGCCGCCAAAGCCGCAGCCTGCCCACAGAAGGAGGTGGCACCTGCCGTCTTCAGCTTGCTCGCCGTCGCGGTAGATCAGGGTGCTTCATCAGGTGCAGGTCTTGAACACCTCGGCCGCATCCAGTTCACCGATGCCGTCGCGAGATCCGCTGCGATCTCGCGTTCGGAGAACGAGATCATCGTAGGCCATGAAGGCATTGGAGGTGCTTGATCATCTCGGCCGTGCGCGGCGTCGTCTGGATGATCGGCGGTTCCGGGAACATCGCGCACATCTCCGGCCAGCTGCGCCGTGCTGCGCGCATCGATGCCGCACCACGATCGGTCCGGTTCTGAAAGTCCTTACGCACACGCCTTCGGCCAGGAACTCGGGGTTCATGCCCAGGCCGAAGTCCTTGCCGGCCACCTGGGCCCGAGGCTTCGATGGCCTTGCGCATCACCGTGTCGGTCGCCCGGACCACCGTGCTCTTGACCGTCACCAGCAGTAATGCGGCTGCTTGCCGGCGGCTTCGCGGCCGCCGCATCCTTCATGTACCTTGCCGATCCCGCGCGCGAGACCTGCAGCACGTAGCTGGGGTCGATGGTCTTGCCATCGAGGGCGCCCACGCAGATCAGCGCGACATCGGCGCCATCCATCGCGTCGTGCCAGCGAAGTGGTCGTCGCAGATCGCGTACCGACGTTGGCCTTCGGCAAGGCTTTCCAGGCCGTCCTCATGGACGGCGGCTCACCCGATTGATGCGCTCGACCTGGCTGCATCCACGTCGACGGCCACCCATGCCCGACCAGCCAGGCACGTTCCGACACCAGACCGACGTAGCCGGTTCCCACCACACACAGTTTCATCTGCAGCCTCTGCATCACGATTGAAGTGACAGTTTGAGGATGCGGCGCAGACCCGTGTCCCACATCCACCTCCGGCGCATAGCCCAGCTCGGTGCGTGCCTTGGTGATGATCGGGCAGCGCGGGTTGTTGTCCTATGGATAGACCTCACCTCGCTGGACAGCGAATGACCCTGCCGTCATGGCCTCCACAGTTCCTTCTGCCAGTCAAACCTGCTCGCCTAGCTCGCGCATGGTGATCTCGGGCGTCTCGATGCCGATGTTGTAAGGCTCGCCCCGGCGGCGCGACCAGCACGCGCAGGTAGCCCGACAGGGCGTCGGTGATGTGCAGAAGGTACGGGTCGGCGAGTCGTCGGACAGCATCGCGATGTCGCGGCCGGCCAGCCACGTCGCGGCGTGAAGTCGGGCAGCCACGGCCAGTCGGTGATCTCAGGCCCGCCGTAGTTGTTGAACGGACGTGCCCTGCGAAACAGGCACGCCCTTTGTTCTGGGCTACGACGCACGGCGTCTCGCCCCACCCGCTTGGACCTCGATCATAGCGAGCACGCGGCGGTGCACGACACCAGGCCGCGATAGGTTCCGGGCGGGATGGCGTCGGGCGTCGGGATCGCCGTAGATCTCGCTGGTGGAGAAGAACAGAAGCCCGCTTCATTCACCCGGTTCTTCTGGGTTGCGCTCGCGGCGTAGTCCACATCAGGCGCAGGCCATTGACGTTGGCGTCGATGGTTCCAGCGGATACTTTGCGTAGTACATCGGCGAGGCGATGGAAGCCGCGTGGATGATGAAGTAGCTGGCCCAGATCGGTCGGGATCGGTGTCACGTCATGCCTGCGCAGCTTGATCTCTTCCGACCGCGCCTTCCAGCCAGGCCGGCACGCCGCGCACATGGTTGTCCAGCACCGTCAGGCGGATCTTTCTGCCGGCGCCGCCGTCTTGTTCCAGTGGCCCATCGACAGCACTCAGGGTAGTAGGCCAGGAAGCCAGCGCCCAGTCAGCCACACTGGTTGCCAGCCAGCGCCCGAACTGCGGACGGGCTTTGCGGATCAGGTCGTCCAGATCCCGGGTCGATCAATTGGTCAGGGAAGCGACCAGAAGGCGTTGTCATCGAGTTTACCCCGTGCAGTGTAATGACTCGTTTCGTGATTGGCCCGATCCGGGCGCCCCTTTGGCGGGAGCGCTGACCAGCCTCAGTTCCTGGACTGGTCCCGCTGCTGTCGCCTTCGACGGCCTGCAGCAGGCCAGCCGGACGCACCCGGATCGTTCCGACGATTATCGTCAATTTATCCGGCGCCTGCTAAAATAGCTGGCATGCGAGCAGGTGCGTCCCTGACGACACAGGCCGGGATGAGCGGCGGCTACCTGCCCATCCCCGGCCTTCCTCGGTGCATGAGCGTCACCGGACGCCGCCTGCTGTGCTGCTAGGCGACGTTGCCGCCCGCATGGCCTTTCGGCCTCATCCAGGTCGGCAATCAGCGCCCGACCGGCTCCAGCCCGCAGTGGATGCGGATCAGCGTGCTCTCCAGGGCTGACGCGGCAGCGTCCAGGTGCGCAGGCATATCAGTCTCCGAAGCCGCCCCACGAAGCCCTAGCGCAAAATGACGCCGTCTATTGCACAGCGCCAGATCGCGGCCGACATCGGCTGCTTTCGGCTCAGGCAGAGCCCGTTGCTGCCCAGGAAGTCGCGCTTTGAAGAGTGATGCTGCGATGGCTCTCCAGCCCGGGGTGCAGCACGCGACCACATCCGGCTGCGTCTCAGCCGGGCAAGCCACCGCCAGTGCGCTCAGCGGCGTGCGCAGTCGCTTTGCATCGACCGTGCTGGACATGCGCAGGACCAGCCAGGCATCGCACGCCCACGCAGATGCGCGCCGCCGCACCGTCGTCCTGAGCTGCCGCGACGGCCGCGCGCACTCACCTCGCGGCGCGCCCATCAGCACGTCGGCGTGGCGCACCAGTGCTTGGTCAGCGCGGGACGGGATGCTCCACTGCCCAGTCGAGACGGCCGCGCCATATCGCGGCGAGTGCAGCATTGGCGATGGCGGTCAGACTGCCAGCTGGCGCGCCCAGTGCGGCAGATGACGTACATCCTGGATCTCGAAGTGTAGCGCGGCCTCGAGATGAGACCATCCGGGTCGCGGGCGCTGCAACTCTCCAGATCCTCAGGAACGTAGCAGCGCGAGGCGGATCGCGCAGATGGTGCGCACCCGAACTTTGGCCAGCAGCGTATCGGCGAGGTGCGCGCCCATTGCTGAGACCGAATCGCTCATCAGAGATCTCATCACCCGGCGAAGTGAGACGCGCTCCACTGCAGGAGACAGTGAGCCAGGCCCGGAAAGGCATCACGCAGCACTGCACGGCGCGCCCTGTCGCAGCCTCGGGCCACTCGTAGCGTCGATCAGCGCACAGGCAGGTCTCGGTGCGGTGGCGTGGCGGTAGAATATGGCACGCGACTGCGCCGGTCCGTCGCGCTGGCCATTTGCAGCGATACGCCTGCGACGCGACATCTGGGCCACTGACGCGGACCACCGCGTTGACGCACCTTGGTGGTCGACTGCCTGGCGACGGCTCGCTCCGGATCGGCTCACAGCCCGGCACATCGGTGCTCGTCTAGCGCAGCGATGCCTGATGTTCTTCCGTACCCTGTCCGGAACCGGCGGCCCCGGCAATCGCTTTGTCACGTCACGACGAAACCCCATGCGCAGATGCGCCCATCGCTGCAGCCTGCGGGCAGCGACAGCAACCAAAAGTGGGCGCAGCACGACTTTCAGTGTATTCGAAGCGACTCGGGCACCCGCGCCTCCCCGCCTGAGCAGGCGTTAGTTCAAACCGATGCTGACTGAAAGTTGCCAGTCGGTGCAGTCGGGCCGCGTGAAGCCCGCCAGGGCGCTCGAGTCCCTCGGATGCGCAGGGTCCATTCGCTGTCAGAAACAGGCTCTGCCGGCGCTGTCCAGTCACTAGACTGACGATACGCTGAGTTTCCACGCGTTGGAGTCTGCAGCGCCCATCGGATTCCGGAAGCTGTCGCGCCACCGTTTTCGTGCCGCCAGCGCGCGCTGTCCATCCGGCGGTCGACTTCAGGAGAGCACGACAGAGCATGCGAGCGCTGGTCGGGCGTGACTGGTCGCCGATCTCGGCTCAGCCCCATCGCGCTGGCAGCGGCCGCCGGAACTCCCCTCGTCCTTTCCACCTATCCAGGCGTACGGTCGCACGCTGCTAGTAGGCACGCGGTAACGCACAGCAAACCGTAGTCAGCCTCACGCGCATCGTGGCCCGCTCGCACGCACTGCGCAGTGCCGCCCTACCCTGCATCGCCTGCCGGACGTTTCCTGCTTTCGCGTGCCGCGTTGGCGACCGCCATAAAAGGTCAGGATCCTGCAGTGAGAAAAGGCAATGCCTGCAAGGCTATGCACTGGCTCGCTGAGTTCATAGCGCACGCTCTGAGACATCCGTGGAACGGTCTTTCGGTCAGTCAGATTCTGGTGCTCGCCTGGTGCGCCAAGGCGCCGGCAGGCCCTGCGCATGGCCCGGATGGTGGCAGCGTTGTGCAGAGACCGAAGCCGCCGTTCACCGCGAGACGCTTCGGTGTCGCACTGCGCGACAAGGAAAATTCCAAGCGCGAGACTATCAACGGCGAGTCGTATCGGCGGTGTCCCGCCCGAGGCGCGCATACCGGGCGTCAGTCGATTGGGTTCGACAGATCGTCAGAGCTGACCGGCCTCGCCCAGGTGGTTCACGGTCGATGGCGCAGCAGGTGAAAGCCCGGCGTCAGCGCGCGGCGAGATGGCTGGTCGCGGCACGCCTCATCAGCCTCAGCGCGAGCGCTCCTGGCTGTTCCTCGCCCGCTCCGCCGTCCGACGTGGCCCGGTCGAAGACCGCACGTGCATCTGCAGCGAGAAGGAAATCGACGCGGCCCGACCAACAACGTTGAACCGGCCAAGATGCGCGCCACGCTCGCTACAGTTTGCTGGCTGCATGCAGGGGCCAGCACCGGCGGTCGCCAGTCGCGCCCTCCGCCATGGGACCGCTGGGCGGCGAGATTCGCAGATCGGCAGTCGAGCTGACTCGATTCAGCCCTACGTGGTGGCCAACACACGCATCATGACCCGCGTGCAAGCCCGTGCGGGACGTGCTGGCGCTGGACGCGCCTTCGTGCCCGCCGTCCACACAGCGTCTGGCATGCCGCACGTGTCGAAGCAGGAGGTCCACCGGCTTCGCAAATCGCCGACGAAGCACATCGTCCACTTCCCGGAAGCCCGCGGATCTGGGTCCTCCCGGTTCCGGCTGCATGGCGGCAACGCCCTGCTGCAAGAAGTGCGCTGGCGCCAGCATCGCCTCAGTCGATGGTGATGGCGCAGCACGCGACGTGACCAGCGGTTGGCTGGTTGAAAACAGCATGCTCATGCGATGTCACCTCGCGAAGGCGTTAGTACCCACCGTGGCAGCCGCCGTCTTTCCACGTCGGCCTGCGGCAAGACCCAACTTCGCCATGCCTGTCGCGCCAAGGGCTTGAGGGCTGAAAGTCGCGCATTTCGGGCGATGACATCGCCTGGATCAAGCCGAGCGCCGGCGGCGCACCGCTGGCTGTCATCAACCCCGAAGCCGGCTACTTCGGCGTGGCCCCGGGTACCAACGCCAAGAGCACCTCTAACGCATGGCGGCACTGGACAGAACGGTGCTGACGACGTCGCGCATGACCGGGACGGTGGCGTGACGTGGGAGGCCTGGGCGAGCTGCCGCTCGGCACGCTGATCAGGCTGGCGAGGCAACGACTGGACCTCGGCCGACGCGGCGACGGCCGCGAGGCAGCCCACGCCAACTCTCGGCAGGCTCACACGACTGCCCGCCACCAAGCAACCCGGCTGTCGATCCTGCCTGGGATGATCCTGCCGAGCGTGCCGCTCGGTGCCTTCATGTGCCGGCGCCGCTCCGACGCATCGCCCGGTCACCCGAGGTCGCCGCAGCTGGGCGAAGGCGTCTCTGCCTATGGCCGCCACCACCATGGCCCGCATGAACCACCGCAGCCGCCGGCGCTGCCAAACGAGTGCGCGTGCGCCGCGACCCGTTCGCCATGCCCTTCTGCGCTTCCCAACATGGGCGACTACTTCCAGCACTGGCTCAACTCTGGGCGAGCGCTGCAGGCCGACGGGTCTGCCCGCTGATCTGGCAACGTCAGCTGGTGTCCCGCGACGAGCAGGCGCTTCGTCTGGCCCGCTTTCTGCGCAACATGCGCGTGCTGAAGTGGATGCTGGACCGCGCGTCGAAGGCGGGCTTGGGCATCGAGCGTCGTCGCGGCGCGCCGAAGCACACGGACCTGCCTGCGTTGAGGTCTGGACGTGCAGTCGACTCGAGAAGGTCATCGCCATCAAGCGAAAGAAGTCTGCAAAGGAGTTCAAGTGGTTCACGACGTACTCTTTCGAGCGCCGCGAGCGCCTGCCCACCACCCTGCGCGTGAAACGCACGCACTGGAAGAGCGGCTGGACACGAAAAGCCTGGAAGTCAGCGTGGCCACTCTCTCCTGGAGGGCCTGAAAACCTGAAGGGAGATGAAGAAACTGCGATCGACGGTCGATGACTCCTGCAGGCGTTTGCCTCGATCCGATCGGATTGGCGCCGGGAACCCGCTCGCGGGCGGCCGAGCCAGGGCGTCAGACCACGGCGAGCGTCAGACCTGGCGGGCATCAGACTTTGCTTTGGGGTGGCAACTCAGCCCTCTCTCGCCCTTCTCGCACCACCTCGATTCGTCTCGTGCCTCGGGCTTTCCGATCGCAGGCGCTCGGCCATCCGGCATGGCCGCCAGCAGGGCTGTTCGGCTGCGCAAATGCCCTGCCGGCGATGTCGAGCTGCCGTGCCGTGGTCCGGACTCGTTCCGCACAGACGCAGCGCCACCCGTCAGGTTCACCCCTCATCCACCCCAGGTTCTTCCACGGAATCGCGTCGTGGTGTACGCGGCAGTACGCACATCGAACTCGGCAGCGACGCTCGCGCGCATGAACACCGCGTCCGGCGGCTGCAGGACGCTCTCGCGTCGATCCCTGCGCGCGGGCCGCCTGCGCACGTCAGGGCCGATCACGCGGATCTCGCTAAACTCAGCAGCCACTCGCCCGCGCGTGCAGTTGATGCCCCGCCACGGCGACCGGGGCGCCTCGAATGCCTGTCATGCGCAGG
>BNJS01000830.1_pt1 | contig 82320 bp, 121 predicted proteins | sample 8540461 | NCBI WGS metagenome assembly BNJS01 (sample SAMD00202454, study PRJDB9452) | human saliva metagenome | isolation source: human saliva | place: Japan
TTTACGTATTGCTACTATATACTCTAACTGAGCATCATGAGTTACCCAACCGATCGGGTACTGAGATGTAGCTGTGGGGGTCATTATATACGTAAACTCGAGAGGAGCGATAGGGAGTGGAGTTTCTCCTCGCCTGATCTCCTGCTCTGAGCGTGCCCGCTGGCCTGAGTGGAGGTGGACGGGGACGAGCGGTGCAGTGGAGGTTCGGAGAAATCATTGGTCTTTGTCCCAGCATGGCGTCTACGGGGGCATTGTCTGTGTGTAGCCCCAAACGACTTCTTAATAGGGAATCGAGTGAGAGTCTCGAGGTCGTCCCGCTGCTGTGTGCCCATCATCACAGCCTCGCCACGGTGAGGTCAGCCAGCCTCGACCACTGGTGGTTCTGTGTCACTGGGAAGGTCACGTGGAGAGGCAGTGCAGGCGAGCCAGAAGACCTGCACTACCATTCAATGCTTCGGAGGAAAGCTACAAGGTCGGACATCCCCAGGGGTGTCGCTGGAATTTATTCCCCCAAAGAGGTCACCTACTCTTTAAATCAAGTGGGTGGATAGGTGCTTCACGCCGCCATTACAATAGCGCTTTAGTGGATTGGCCTCAGAGGGACCATCGGTGCGGAGTCTCACTCCGGCTCTCGGACGCCTCTACCTGGAGGCTTATTCGTTTGTGCTGCTTCATCGCCCTGTTTATTCCCTTGTGCAGATAGGGGTGATGGTAGAGTCACTTGCAGGTGAAGAGATTTTCTTTATCTTTTGATAGGCGGCTTACTTCGTACCATCCGTAGCTTCCTTGAGAATATATATGAAGCAGTTCAGTCGTTAGTTATACGCATCTTTCCAAGAAGCGATCCAAGTCTGGCCTCCAGTAGCTGGCAGCCCCGATACTCCCTTGTCGGGGAAATCCCTATCCAGCGCGCAGACCATCGAGTCCGATCTCTTCCGCAAGAATCCGATCGACCACGCCCAGCGGGTGGCGGAAGACCCGTTGATCCGTCGACTGAGATCGACTGCAGAAGCTTCCTCAAACTGCAGCGTCGTATCGACTGGAGCAAACTCAAGAGCGTACCGACCTTCGTCGTAGCTGACTCGATAGCTTCTTCTACACCTACCTTTAGCCTGCAGTGAAGCCTCGAAGCGAACATCACCGAGAGCTCCTGCTTTAAGGATCGACCGATCGTCGGTCCTACAGCCGAAGATCCACTACATGAGTCAGGCGTAGAGACGGCCTACCGATGCAGAGCCTGGGCGCAGTGTCAGGCGAAAGCTGGATGTACCATAGGCGCAGGAGGTGGATCTATCGACTGCATGATAGATGAGCTGCTCGAAGACATCGCTGCAGGACGTAGTACACATGAAGGTCTCACAAGCAGATGAAGATGTACAACGATCCTCAGCTCAACGCTGCTCAAGGGTGGTGGAACTCTAGCTGCTCATCCCTCCCGTGGCATCGCCACTCCTCATCATCCGCCCTCCGCCCTGGTAGGCGCGATGGCGATGCTCCTTGCAGGTACCTATGCCGTAGCTGAGGCCAACGAGCAGCGTCGAGCTCCGTCCTGCCCACGCAGCCGTTCATGACGGAGCCCGGTGCACTCGCCCGATAATGTCGAGGCGATGGCTATCGATGGGTGCATGAGGGGAAGAGCGGATCCTTGCTTGGGACTGCGCTATGGAGGGCGACTTCATCGAGAGAACTTCGATGCGGTGCTGGATCTACATGATGTCCTTCCTTCGCTCGAAGTTTCTCCTACGCACCCATCTCTGGCCACAGGGTGCTCCTTCCTTCATCTGGAAGATAGCCCCGCCGAGAGAGCGCACGTCACTACTCAGTACGGATATCGCAGTGATGCCGATGCCGTGCGCCCGATGTGGCAGCTGTATCTCTCGTGTCTTCCACCTAGCTGGACTTAAGGTGCCTGAGCGTATCCCCTCCGATAGCTGCCCATCCGCCAGCAGGAGGCATTCGAGCGGCGCTTATCCTAGCTTTGGCCAAGGTCGAGCACAGCGAGTCTCGTCTGGGTATCGCTCCTTTGCCTCCCTCTCCAGCCAAGGCTCCATGGATCTGGAGAAGATGAAAGGAGGTGCTGACGAGGGCTCGTCGCCACGGGCGCTTTCGATATCTCCCTCGGTGCGCCGAGTGCAGGAGCAAGCGACCCCGAATCGGGCAAGCGAGCTCGAGGGTGCGCACTGTCGCCGGTCAGTCGACCTCATCTGATGAGCTCCTGCTCATAGGGTCACCGCACGGTGCGGTCAGTATGGATAGTGCGCGAATATGCACCTGGCGCCTCACGAGTCCGAGCGATCTCGGTCTGGTGCTGTACGCATCCGGCAGCAGTGGCTTTACTGGTATCGGACAGCATCTAGAGGACTGTGTCCAGCCAGCTGATGCATCGTCCCTGCAGCATCTTTTCGACACATCAGCGTCAGCACTGGAGCAGACTTTGCTATGCCTGCTCACGTACGCTATCCCGCGAAACCTCTTGAAAGGCGGTCCTTCAGCTCCTCCCAGAGAACGAGAGTAGACCCGACTCCATTATCCCCATGTAATTCCTCAATGAAACCACTGCATCAACAAGCTCATCAGTGATGTGCCAGGCTCCCCGCCGAGATGCTGAAGAGTACATCCAAAGTGCGACGTGCCGTGATCACTGGACGCAAAGCACAGCTGAGCGACCTGCGTCGACGAGACCGATGTGGTCTCTTCGATCTGCGTCGATCTACCAGTCAAGGATCTCCCGCTAGTAGCACCCGCCGAGAGAAACTGCAGGCTAAGATCAAGAAGGATAGCCCCGTGTCCGCACTGCAAGAGACCGACGCACGGAGCGAAAGCCGAGAGCCAACGCCTGCCAAAGCTGCGCTCAAGAGCGCCGCTCATGCGTAAGACCAAGCAAGAACAACGAGAATAAGCGCCTCCACAAGCTACGCACAGAGGGCCGGGACGAGGACGAGCTCCTTCGATCGAGCGTCGGACACGTCAACAATGAGCGGAGCGGACGATGGTGGCGCGCGATCTGGCACTACGCCTCCTCTCAGCGCGTGCTCGAGGTAAACGTCTTTCGAGACGAAGAAGACCGCTGTCTGCATCCTCGCCTCGCATCCTGCCCCCACTAGATCCCCTGACTCACGAGTAGTATATCGTACGTCAAGTACATCCGTCCTACTCGATGGCAATGTGACCAAGCAGGAAAGCACTGATGGATGTGCGTCCGACCTCGAGGAGGAAAGTTTTACTAACGAAGGAGCGCCACACCATCCTTTCGATGGTGTCTTCTCGCCATCGGGGCAGCGAGCATGTAAGTCGTTGTCTATCAGGCTTCGCTGATGCTGTCCTGATGACCGACTACGTGAGATGAATCCCGGTAGTTGGGAGGGGAGACCTGTAGAGCTCATTTTATCGATCATGTGGAGGACTCTCTACTGGCATCCACGAGCTCACCTGGGGAGAGCCGCTGATGATGGTATGATCAAACTGAGACTTCCTCCGAGGCGCGCTGGTGTCACGGCAGATCCTTGTCTTTTGCCATGAGAGGTGTCATCAACCGTGCCTGTGTACTCACAGGCTATCCTTTGCCGAGGCCTATGCAGTTATTCCAGCTTTGGCTCCGTCACCGAGCTGGATTTCACGACGCTCGCTTAGTGAGCGTACTTACCCAGACGGTTTAATATTCGCATATTAATCATTAATTATTCAAGACAATGAAGTTTACCAACGTATGCAGTCTGCTATCAATGAGCATCAACTGAGATGTTCTCTGCAACACGTATCTCTCATGTCCGCTTACTGCCTGGGAAGGTGGCCTCGATGGTTTCGGCACACCGGTATTTGTGCAGGCGAGGAGCCTCGAGCATGCCGAAGATATGAGGTGTGCTTAAGTATCATCACCCGTGGTGGTGTAAGGTCGAGGACTGCTGTCGGTGAGAATGAATATAACTCTGCCCTGAGGTAGCAGAGAAGCGTTTATGCCCACGAGCGCGTTCCGAGAGCATTGAGAAGCTTGTTCCTGCCTGGTATCCGAAGAGCAGGATATGCCTTTGCGGACTCTCTTCTAAAGTATATCCGTGAGTAGGAGAACAGCTAACGCTACCTCACCATCATCGAGCGCATCCAGTTCGTCCAGCGGCACCTTCTGGGCTCTTCTGACAAGGAGCTTATGCTCGTTAGACTAGGGATCTAGTTTTATCTCTGAGGCTTTGAGTTGATGGCCGAGCGAGAGGCGTCTTAGATGCCTGCTCGCTCGGGTTCTTTTATGCCGTTGATGGACAGGCTGACGTCCTTATTTGACCATTTTGACCACCTTGGTATCCTTTGCATTCCTTGGTGAATTTCACTAACGCTAGGAGTTACCGGCAGTCCAAGTGACCCTTGTGATACCTATGCGTTTAGGAATAAGCTACTCAATTACAGAACGAAACAAAGACAATAATAGAATCTATGAACGAAGAGATGAAGACCCAGGACGAAGTTTAGAGTAAGAAACTTTGCCCAGGAAGAGGCTCAGAGACCTCTGTGACGACTAACCAAGAGGTATCATCGTCTGACGAATTATATATGAAGGCCCGGCAGCGAACCTACTACTGAGGAGCGTCTGTGAGCAGCAGAGTTGGACAAAGCTCAAGGATACTCACCTGCGCCTCGTAGCAGAGTATGATATCTATCGTAAGCGTACGCTCAAGGAGTAGCGAGCGAATCATCCGCAGTGGTGGAGAAAAGGCGCGACAGACCCATTGCCCGTGGTGGATGACCCGACATCGCCTGGCAAACCTAGATAAAGTTGACTGACCCAGATGCGCTGAAGGAGGGGATGCACCCGATCTACTTGGAAGTTTGTCGATCACCTCTCTCGTCAGGGAGATAGCTATCGAGACCCTGCAGAGCAGCCCTTGATGAAGAGTCTATGAGGCTGGTCACACCTCCCCTGCGCCTGAGTGGTAGCGCTCATGGTAAGATCATCGACTGTGCTGGTTATACATCGTTCATATGACAAGGTGCGCCGTCATGCTCAGTCGTCGTTTGGTCATAAGATGTACTAGTAAAGTATATTCCAAATATAATATGGCTACGAAAAAGAGATTATTACGGTGTCCTGGAGTCAGTGGCAGTGCTCTCGGCTGATGAGCTGAAGAAGGCGTACCAAAGCTGGCTATCAAGCACCATCCTGATAAGAATCCTGGAGATAAGGAAGCCGAAGAGAAACCAAGGAGCTTGCTGGAGGCTTTACGATGTCCCTAAGTGACCCTGAGAAGAGAAAGTTACAGACCACGGCCACGCTGAAATGGTAGCAGTGCCGCTGGTGGCGGTGCTGGAGGTGTTTTGGTGGTGGATGTCTATGGAGGACATCTTTAGCCGCTTTGGTGACCCTTCGGTGGGCGGAGGCCTTGATTTGCGGTTCCTGGTGGCTCATGGTGGCGCAGGTGGCGGTCGTCAGGTGCTCCGAGGTACCGACCTGCGTGCTCGGGTACGCCTTCTTTCTGCCTGAAGAAGATCGATAAGGGCGTTGAGAAGCGCCTTAAGGGTGAAGAAGCAAGTCCCCTGTAGTCACTGTCACGGGAGATGGGACTATGAGAAGGATGGCAGCAGCAGTGCAGCACCTGGCTATGGCTCTGGGGTCGTGATCACGGCTCAGCGGAGCATCTTCGGCAAGTGATGCAGTCTCAGTCCGTCTGCCCTGATTGTCAGGCACAGGTGAGCGTATCACGAAGCCATGTACCTACTGTAGGACACGATTAAGGAAGAGGTCGTCTCTCCACATCCCCAGGGGTAGTCAGAAGGATGCAATTATCCAAGGGAATGCTGTTCCTCGAGGGGAGTACCTGGTGACCTTCAGGTCGTCATCCAGGACAAAGAGGATCCCAACTCATAGCTGCAATGGGAATGACCTGACTACAATCTCCTCATCTCCATCCCTACGGCTGCCAAGGAGGGTCTGTCGAAGTCCCTACGATCGGAGGCAAGGCGCGCGGTCAATATCGCAGCTGGTACCTGGCCAGGAAGGTGCTTCGCCTGGCAGGCAGGCCTTCGGTCAATGGCTGCGGCTCGAGGAGACCTACTGGTGAACGCGTCAATGTCTACATCCCCAAGCTCGACAAGGACGATAGCGCAGTCTCAAGGTTATGGAGGGAGATGCCTTAAGCTTCACAGAGGAGGCTCGCAAGAACATCGACAAGCACTATCGTCAGATGCTCCGCCAAGGCTTCGCAAGAAGAATGTTCGCCCCACGAACAGACGTTCGTGGGTGGGCGACCTTTTGCGCATCCAGCCTTTCTTGGTTGTTTCGGCTGAGGGATGTCCTCCCTGATCTCAATACGTTTATCCCTGTGACTTCTCATGTGGTGTTCAAGGATCGGCGTATGTCAGTGGCAAAGCCCTGTGATTGCAGTACGGGTGCAGCTGGCGTCTCCAGTAAGTAGTGAGCCGGTATGGTCACCATTGGACGATTATTCTAGCAGGTGGATGATCATGATATGGCCTGTGAGCCTCGCTGGGTAGCCTGCTCTGCGTAGTAATAGCTCGTGTCATAGTTACCGAAGGTAGCTCCGTCAGAGAGGCTTCATACGATGAGATAGGGTTTGGCTGAGCCTGCTCCATAGCTCTCTGTAGGGAAGGTCTGTGCACGCCCTTGTCGGCAGGCAAGCCCCAACACAGTATAGATATCATAGAGACGGAGGTGGGCATCAGAGTGAAATACGATCACCGCTATCTCTAGGTAGAAGAGTGCCTGCAGGGGCGGGAGACGCCGCCACTGGCCTGGAGCTGAAGGAGCGCTGAGGTGGTGAGTGCAGCCGATGTCCCTGGTCGGTATAATGATTGAGCAAGGCGAGCCTCGCTACCGTCATCTCGGGAGCATGACCCAGCGTAGAGACTAAAGAGCTTGGTATTGAGCATCAGATCACCTCGGATGCCGCGATCTTGAGGCCTTGACAGTTTGTTTGTTTGGCATCCGGCCAGACACTTCTCGGTGGGAGAGCATTGCGGGTGCTCGGAGCTGTAGTATATGGATTCTTACTTTGCTTGCTATTGTCCACAGAGCAAGTAGACCTGACCTTGGTTAGCGCTGTCTCCAAGGCAAAGGTAATAACAAGATCTTCTGCAATATGTCAGGATTTTGTGATATAGGCTATACCGTTAAGTTTGTGCAATTCAAGTGTTGGTAGGCAGGTGATTTGGGGAGATTGCAGGAAGTCGCCCTTGTGCTATCGGCCTGGCTTCCTGAATGAGAGATGTGAGGGAGCATTTGGGTCATAGCCTCAGTAGGAGAGGAGTGTTGGGTGGGTGGTCTAGGGGTAGAGGGTAAGAGCTTTGAGGAGGGAGAGGTTGAATCTTTCTTGGAGAAGAGGTAGAGTCTCGACGAAGGTCAGCTTCTGCTGGGGCAAGGGTTACACGTTAGGGAGAGGTCATATAGTTGGAGAGAGTGGCTTGAGATGATGAGTAGTTGGTGCTTGGACTTGAGGAGTTTCATTCGGTCTGTTAGGGTGGGGAAGAGGGTCTTGTGTGGGAATTAGCTCGTATGTGTCTTCTGGGTCTGGCAGGTAGGCTATGTGCTGAATAGAGCATCTTTGTTCAGATATATACGGGATATAATTCTACTTGGTTCTACATCAAACATATCTTCCATACAGCAAGCAAAGGAACGATTCTCGGGCCACTGGTGGTACGGGATATACTGCTGGGTCGCACACGACGGTAGAGCCTGCAGGATGACCATGACGTCGTCAGCATCGACAACTTCTCTAACCAAGCCCAGACGTGTCTAGATCGAAGCAAGCGATCACGGGTTGCCGTCCGACCTCTACGAAGGTTGACTGTAATGATGAAGCGGCCATGGAGTGTATCTTCGGCTCACCCCTCGATATCGTCGGGTTATCCACTGCAGCTAGCAAGGTTGTCGGGGAATCCGTGCAGAAGCCTCTCCTTACTACCGCAATAACCTCCTCTCCTCATCGTTCTCCTCGAGGCTATGCAACGCCATGACGAAGGGAGGTCTTCTCATGCACCGTCTATGGTCAGCCCGAAGTGTTACCCAGAATGGAGTGTTCGTCCAGCAGGCGCTCCCTATGCAGGTCAAGGAAGCAGATCAATGAGGAGATCCTGGCAGACAGCATCTATGCAGGCGCACCTCAAGGTTATTCGCCTGAGATATTTCAATCCCTATCAGGCACACCCCTCGCCTGATCGGAAGAGTCACCTAATGGTGTCCCCAAAACCTCATTCCCCACCTCAATACTAAGACCGCCGCGTTGGCATCCGCAAGGAGCTGGAGTGTCTGGGGACGACTATAATACGCCTGACGGATCGTGTGCAGCGTGATCATATCAACGCTCGTCGACCTAGTGAAGGCAATACGTCGTCGCTACACGCTCGTGGCATGCTAGACGATACGAAGCGATAGCCCCCGCTTGAGTATTCCTTCAAATATCGGTACAGGACGAGGCGTCAGCGTGTTGGAGCCATCCAGCCTTGAGGAAGTCACGGAGTGGCTGTACTGCCAAGATCGTCGGACGAGACGAAGGAGATATCGAGCAGGTCTGGGCGAACCTCAGCATGCCAATGGTCCTCGGCTGGAGGCCAAGGAGACCCTAGGAGATACGCTTCGCTCGGTTTAGTTTGGCAGTGCTGCCCTCCGACAAGCATCAACCATTCAATCCAGCCGGAGCTTCTTCACTGGGACCAACGCCTAGGAGAAGCTCCGCCCCATCTATCGCTACGAAGAAAGACTTCAAGCGTACCTTATTACCGCCGCCGCTCTCCCTCATGCCATCGGTCCCGTACATACGGGCACTGGCTGGGGTATACATCCCATCAGATATCTATGCCTGCCATATCTACGTCTGGGAAGCGTTAAGAGGTGCTCTTCGTCTGTAGCGATGAGCATGGTGTCCCCGTCACGATTAAGGCCAAAGGAAGGCATCACCGCAGGATGTCGTCGACCAGTGATGCTATCATCCGTCAGTCGTTCGCAGACTTCGACACCTTCGATATCTACGACGTACGACGAGTCTCTTACTCATAGAGAGCATGCTGCTGCGATCTTCAAAATTCTTGGCGACAAGGGGAATTCCTTGAAGAGGAGAGCGAGCAGTATTATGACCGAAGCTAAGTGCCTCGCCGATCATTATATCACTGGTACCTGTCCCCACTGTCACGACCGAGCATACGGAGATCAGTGAGCATCGCGGATCGACGCTGAACCCGACCGGACCCCATATTCATCCCAAGAGCGCTATTCTGAAGGCGACGCCAGACATGTAAGACGAAGCATCAGCCTCCTGCTCATCAGTTAATGAGGACTTCTCCGTCAGTGATCCTAGAGGATCAAGAAGGTTGAGGAAGACCAATGCCTACGGGCAGTGTAAGAGTTGGATGACGGAGGTCTACAGCCACGCGCCGTGAGCCGAGACTTGACTGGGGGATCCTACCTGTCGAGGGAGCAGAGGTAAGTGTCTACGTTTGGTTTGATGTCTGATCGATACATCTCGAATACCATGAGCTAATGCCTGACAGCTGGGGAGAGACTTGGTGGAAGAGTGAAGACACTCACCAAGGTTAATTTCATCGGAAAGCGATAATATCGTCTCCACTGTATCGTCTTCCTGGTGATGTTTCGTGCCGAAGGTCGCATCCTACTGGGATAACGTCCTGCCAATGAGTTCCTAATCTTGAGGGGACAAGATATCTACCCCGCACTGGGCGGTCTGGCTCAATGAATACCTCGAGGATCTTCCTGGGAAGCAGGGATGTCCTGCGCTGGTGTCCTCACGGCGAATGCCCCGAGACTAAGGACAATGACTTCACTTGGAAGGACCATCACACGCAATAATAATGAGCTGAAGCTGTCTTGGTAACTTCTGTCAACCGTGCCCTCGTCCTTACCGCCAAGTACTGAGGGTCGGGTGCCAGCACTAGGGTGAGCTAACGGACTTTGACAAGAGACTCGACGAGCTAGGTAAGGCACCGCTATTGAGAAGGAGCTAATTCCTTCCACTCCGTGAAGCGCTGGAAGGAAGCTAATATGAATCTCGCTCTGCCTAGGGAATAAGTACCCTGCAGATACCGAGCCCCGGAAGCTAGCGAAGACAGACATGATCGAAAGTCGCTACCATCCTCAATATTCTCAGCTAACCACACTCGCTATCGCTCTTCGCTCCTTTCTCCTGCCGCAGAGCAGTGAGAAGCTCTTAGGCATGCTCTGGGATCTCACCCCAGCATGACGGATCTGACTCAGTAGACCTACCGCCGTAGGACACCAGCTTGACAGCGACCGCCGAAAGATCGAAGACGAGGTCATCGAGTACTGTAGATCGCTGGTCTATAAGACGAAAGTGGCTAACGATGCCGCCGAAGCGAGGTCCTGCAGTGTGAAGATATTACTCGATGACTTCCGAGCTCGATCTACGTGTGAGCACGGTCCTGGAGCGCAGAGGGTACCGAAAGGCGTGAGCGTGATAAGCTCTTGCAGTTCCGTAGTCGATGATGGCCTGGGTGATCGCACTTTATCGTCTCCGGTAGCTGTCGCAGACTATGGTCCTGAGGAGCCTGGTCAGCAGCAGTGCTCGTTTCATCGCCAATCTCCCACCTCACTGTAAAGCTCCGTGGCATCGGGTCCCAGGTGCATGATCTCACGATGACGGCTATGTACTGCCACCCCGGTGCTTTCTCGTCTCATTACTGGATGGAACTGCTCGCGGCCACGGGCGAAGTCAGGATCAAGTGGTATCCATGCAGACCATACATCTAACGCAGACGAGCAGACCTCGCTAAGCTGGGCGAGTCTCGCCGTACTCGTCTTCGCCCCTGTCCTCCTGCATTTGCTCAGAAGAGTAGGTCGTCGTACGGACTGCACGGAGCATAAGCCACGGATCATCCACTACCACGGATGTCCACGAGGAATATGTCCCTGGCGACTTCCTGGAACTATCGCCCTGGTAAGGGGAGTATGGCACGTCTCTCGACCGTACCTGCAAGGAGGCACACGCAAGTCCGACCTCGCCTCCTTGCTCCTCACGATGCAGGGGATCTCCTCCAGGAGAGCCCTCTGACGTACTACTATAACTCATGTCAGATGCGTCAGCCAGCACCTCGTCGCTACGTCGATGAACTACCTTCGCTACGATGCGCAGCTATGGGTAACCACTGATATCGAGCCTCGTCATCAGGTCTTCGATAAGTGGCGCTATCGGATGTAAGTTCTTCTCCGGGCTGAAACATCATCTCTGACGCTGCTGGAAGCCCTATTTCAAGCTATCAGATGTATCAGCGGGATGGACTGCATGTATCGCTGTCCTCGGACTCACTCACCCCCTGCGATTCCCCAGTGGGTACCACGCACCTCCGGGAGGGGCTGCACTTTTTGGTGACATCCTCGCCTCTGCAGTCGCACTGGGTACCACTGGTCCAGAGACGCCCGGGAGAAGCCTGACGTCCTCGTGGTGCTCATCGCAGCTCAGGGCTGCGTGTCCTGACCACCTAGAGAATGCGCATGCCAGCTGTGGCCAGGGACTTTGGCATCGACCTCCTGCTGATCGGTCACGATCACCGCACAGAGCTCGAGTGGACACGTCCCACCGAGGACGCTCGGACTCGGTCCTCTTGATCAATCCTGCAGACCACCTAGACCGAGTCTCGGACATTCAGATCACAGTCACTAAGCGTGGGGCAAGGTCGTCAGAAGGGCTTCGCCCTAGCTTTATCTCCTCGACGGTCACCCCTGATCCTGACTTCCTCGCTCACTTTACAGGCAGGAGGAAGAAGTGGTGAAGGCCTACCTAAGATGAGTGAGGTCGGTGAGAGCTAGCCACAGAGGTGCGAGGCGAAGGTGCTCTCTTCGGTACCTGCTCCTTATGGACGTTATCCACCGGATGCAGCTAGATGCCGTCGGGCAGAGATCTCTTCGCAGCTCCACTGAAGATCTCCGCTGTCCTGCCTGCAGGCAAGATCTGTCATGAGACCTATTCAAGTTCTGCCCATTCTCTAACTTCCTCTACGCGATGGCGCTCACGGGGAAGAGAAATCCAAGCTATCTCGAGCATTCCTACGCTGGTTGGGTGAACGAGATGACCTCCTCCGAGGGACAGCCTCATTCGCCCAGCCTGGAGCAGAAAGCCAACGGATAAGTATAAGACCTTTGTCCCACCCTACAACTACAGTGCTGCTCAGGGGATCGACTATACCGTCGACCTCTCGAAGCCAGCGGGGCAGCGTGTGACGATCCTCCGCCTCACGGGGCATAGCGAGCCGTTTGACCTGGAGCGTACCCTATCGCGTGGCGGTGAATTCCTACCGTGCTGGCCGGTGCTGGTAGTATGCTTACCACGGGCGCAGGCATTCCGAAGGAGGACTGCAAGCTCATCGTCGGGTCGACGTCTCATGATCAGAGCTACTACCTCGCTGAGTTCTTCCGCCGGCATCAGGTCGTTCGTCCTGTCGACCCTAAGAACTGGCAATTCCTCCCTGCACCTTGGGCAAAGGAGGGAGCTGGAGACATGTCGCTCTCCTCTTCCCTAAGCAGAAATAGTGAGCTATGTCGCTTGCCCCATGCTGCTTCTCATCCTTCCGTTTGGTGCTCTCACGTCGCCCCTCCTCAAGCGCCCTTGGGGAAGCATCTTTCCCCTCCGTAAGAGGTTCAAAGCAAGATCGACCTCCGTCACCTGGGCTCACCCCTGGGCACGAGGTCGATCTGTCTACACCCGCTCTTCCACGCTCCGAGCCTCCTTGCTCACTCCGATGCTGAGCCTTGTTTCCTCGTCCTCGTGCCGAGACCCGGAGGCGATCGACGAAGCACCTGCTGAAACTGCGTCTCTCAGGCTCTGCCTTCGCTCGCCCGTGATCGCCTCACCTGGCAGGTGCTGGACGAAGACGACCGGCTGATGAGCGAAGAGTATCATCTCCCTACGGCGGGAGGAGGATCACGAAGCGACACGCACACGGCTGGGTGAGGGAGGATCTCCGAGCTGGGGTGGGCTCCTCGGCCTGCTGGAGCGCTGGTGCAGTGACTGCACGAGCGAAGGTGCTCGTAGCTCATCATCTTCGCTTTCATCGTGCGATGATTGTGGCTGATCTAGAGGGCTTGAGCTTCCCAGGGACTCGAGCTCTTGAGTCGGGAGGGCTACTGTACGATGGAGGGAGGTAAGGCGCTGGGCTCAAACGGCGACGATCGGGCGAAGCTAGTATCCTCGCCTCTCGGAGCTCTTCGTAGCCTCTATTAGCGAACGTCCGCATCTGCGCTGAGGTACCAGAGAAAGGAGCTTCGAGATGTCCGTCTCTGCTCGGCTTGTCTACGTGCTTTGTCGGCTTTCCGTCCTATCGTCGCTGTCGACCTGCGTCCTCGTGCTGATGAGAATTAGTTCTCTTGGGGAGGTAGCTAGGGAACGTCAGGGCGAGCAAACAGGTACCTTTGTCTAAAGCTAAGCATAACCTTGATCCGAGAGAAAATTATAGCTCGGATGGAGAAAGCTATACCATAGAAGAAGCGCTCCGAGCGCATCGCAATGGGTGCTGGTGGTGAGCTCGGGGCGTCTATCTGTGCGGGAGAGAGGTGACTTGGCCGAACGGAAGCTGAGCCGTAGCTGGCCCTTACGCCCGTAGTCGGCAGGGATCTCCCCAGGCTACCGTATCCCACTTATAGACGGGTGTCGTATAAGGATGCGTTTGAAGCCATTGCTCGCTTTTGGGCTAGTGAGCTGAAAGGAAGCTCTTCGCTCTGGGGTGTACGCTCAAGTAGGGTCTTGCAGCGCTATTTCCTAACCCACGTCAAGGCGATCCGGCTGTCCGAATAGACGACTGGTCCCGATAGCTTCTGCTGGTCGAGTGAGAGTGCATGGAGCGATGGCGAGGAATTCCCCAAATGTTATTGGTCCCCATGGCGAAGGGACCCATCTCAAAGAAGCGTACTACGTGACGGGAGATAGATACCTCGGTACTCCATCTTACCTGGGTTCCCAGAGCAAGCAGCATCGACGACGATGGCTTCGGGGAATAGGTGAGGAGGTGGTGCTACGCATCTCTTCGGGGACACTGACGACGTGCGAAGCCACCAGCTCCCTCTTCGTAGGGCTCAATGGGCTGCTCTATGTGTCTCAAGCTCTTTGGAAGCGGGATGGTAGACGCATTGGTTTGACGCTGACACTCACTCCAAAGAGTCCATAGACCCCAGGCTCGTGACCAGCCCAGACGACGTACCATTTCGCTTCTTTGCCATAACGTTTGTGCTAGTACATGGGCAAAGGTACGACAATCCTGCTGAGCAATGTGGAGGTTTCCTTCCCCGAGTCCTGCCTCTAGGACTGCTGGCTACTAGCTGTCCCTACGTATAAAACAAAGCCACCTCGATCACCGTAAAGGGATCGAGGGTGGCTTAGCTGTGACTCTGCAGTAGGTCCAGAGCGAGAGCGGCTGTAGAAGCTCTTCGATAGCAGCCTTGAGGACTTCCTGCTCTGAGCGCCAACGAGCTTCTTAGCAGCTGACCATCATGAAGAAGGGATCGTAGGGATGTTACGGACATTGAACCTGCCCAGGTAGACTCGCTGTCTCTGGCCTGCGTCGCACTTCCCGACGACGACACGTCCTTCATACTCGTGAGCAAGCTCCTCGATGAAGGACCGACCATTTAGCAGGGACCACACCACATGGCTCAGAAGTCTACTACGACGGGTTGACCGGAAGCAATGAGTGCTTCGAAAGTTCTGGCTGTGATTTCTTGTGCTATGATGAAATTTCTTTAGTTGAATTATGCTGTATATGATTACTTATCAGGCTGTCATCTCGATGCCGTATGCTGGCAGAAGTCCAGCAGGAGGGGGCGTCAGGAGCTATCTCGCTGGTCATAGGTCAGCTCGACATCATGACGACCTGTACCATCCGAGATACGAATAGATAACATAGCGTACGAGATTGTTCGATAGGAGATCCCCGAGGTCTGGATCACTTCTCATCGATTGAGTCGAACGTCGATATCTAGATGGATCGACTGGATCAAGGTGTCGATGACCTGAGAGGTAGCTCGATGACGCTGGACGACGAACTCTAGTTTGCTCTCGATAGGGATGCTTCTACACACACCTGTAGAATACGAAGAGTCCCTGCTGACAGTACTGCGCAAAGTTGACATAGCTATTGCTGAAGAGCGTTAGGTCGGAAGGAGCCCATCTATCCTCGTCGATGCGAGCATAGGGATCGCCACGCTTAGTCATGCCATTATAGACCTTGTGATCGCACCACCAAAGGAGACTTGGCGTCCTTCTCCTATGGCATCGAGATGGCCCATTCATCTGCAGGGCCGTCACAGGACAATAGCACTCGAGGGTACGCGATAGGATTAGCGGGTTACCTGATAGATGGAGGGTCACGAGATCACGCTCGCGTTCTGTCAGGCGCTCTAGATCGAGAGCTGAGGGTGGGTGCTGGGAGGGTAGGACGGGGGAGTTTCATCACTCTTCTCCACCGAGAGGGAGTTTTTCGTTGATGCTGCTCTGTCTGCAGGACTTTGTCCGTAGCGTATCAGACGCCATCATGAAGTTATCGTCATTCCCCACCTCCATAGGCGCTAGGTAATGCTCACGCCGGGTCGAAAAGCTATCGAAGGCTCCCGAGAAGATCAGGCTTCCATCGTCTTCCTATTGACACCACCTAGCATTCATGGGGACACGCTCGCAGAAGTCGTGATGATATCCTTGTAGGGTCCGTTCTCCTCACGCTCTCGGATGATGGCTTTCGACAGCTGAGCTCGAGACGCCCTTGATCACCCATTAGCCCGAAGCGGGAATATCACAGCGTCCTTGATTGACAGCAGAACTTGGAGTCCGAGCTCGTTGACGTCAGGATTTGCGACACGGATCTTCATCGCTCGGCACTCATCCATGAGCTGATGATCTCGGCGATATTGAGGTTGGAGCGGCTCAATGCCCCTGCCATGTACTCCGCAGGTAGTTCGCCTTGAGGTGAGGCAGTCTGATGGGCTACCCAGCTGTACAGTGCTCTTGTTGAAGGCATACGAAGCAAACTTAGCCAGTCCGCCCAGATCTTTCTCTGAGAATGTCTTCGCTGGCACCCCTTGGCTTTCCGCCAGAAGGAACTTTACCTTCAGCGCACTGCCATCTTGTCGAGCCAGCTTCTTCCCCATCGCCTTACGTAGCTCGTCACTCTGTCCGCGGGTGAAGTCTGCGATCTCTCTGGAGTAGCATCACCTGCTCCTGATAGACAGTGATACCATAGGTGTCCTTGAGATAGCGCTCCATACAGGGAGGTCGTAAGTGATCGGCTTACGACCATGCCCACGATCGATGAAGTCAGGGATGTAGTCCATAGGTCCCGGACGGTGAGAGCGCATTCATCGCGATGAGATCCTCAAGGTCGAAGGCTCTAGCTCTCGGGAGACTTCTGCATCCCCGCTGGCTCAAACTGGAAGGTGCCGATCGTTCGTCCCTCGGCATAGAGTCGGTAGGTCGTCTCATCGTCGATAGGAACACGGTCAATGTCGATCTCGATACCACGGCTCTTCTTGATGTTGAGTAGAGCTTCCTTTGATAATAGATAGGGTTTTGAGCCCAGAGGTCCATCTTGATCAGCCTGTGGACTCGATCACCGAGCCTTCATACTGGGTGAGCAGAGCATGCTCTCCCCGTGGTCTTGTCTTCGGCTGTACTCTAGTGGCACCACCTCACTGATATCCATCTTCCCGATAGATGATACCGCAGGCATGCACACCGGTACTTCGGATGTTCCCCTCGAGGATACGGGCATACTTCAGTGTGTCGCTGACTAAACGTCTCTGAGCTTAGCGAGGCTTGTCTTGAGCTCAGGTACGTGCTCGATGGCAGCTTCGATGGAACATTGCTTGACATTGGGGATCTTATCCGGGACGAGCTTTGGCTAGTCGGTCGCTCTCTCGCGAGGGGAGCTTTGGACTCGTGCTACGTCCTTGATGGCACTCTTTGGCTGCCATCGTGCCATAGGTGACGATGTGAGCGACTGCGCTCGTAGCCGTATTTCTCCGTGACCCAGCGTAGGACATCTGCTCGTCCATCATCATCGAGTCCACGTCAATATCGGGCATAGAGATACGGTCAGGATTGGAGGAAGCGCTCGAAGAGGAGATCATGAGCGTATCGGGTCAATGTCGGTGATGTTAGGCAATGAGCTACAGCGGCCTGCTGCCGATCCACGTCCAGGGCCTACGAAGACTCCCATATTGCGTGCTGCTGCGATGAAGTCTTGTACGATGAGGAAGTACCCTGGGAAGCCCCATGTTCTGATCGTATGAAGCCTCGAAGTCGATGCGCCTCTGACCTCGGCTAGAGCCTCTCCTTCTTCTCCGTACCTCCGCTTAGCTCCTTTCGTAAGTCAGATGGCGCAGATAGTCGTCCTCATCTTCAAAAGCCTTCGGGAGATGGGGAAGTCTGGCATCAAGGGGTCCTGATCAATGCTATAGAAGGAGACCTTAGTCACAGATCTCCTGAGTGCTTTGCATAAGACCTCGGGGGACATCAAAGCGAGTTCGTTCATCTCAGCTGTCGTCTTCATCCACTCTTGCTGTATAGCGCATGCGTTTGGGATCATTGAGATCCTTCCCCGTGCTGGACAAATGAGTCGGTCGTGCGCCTCAGCATCCTCGCGTTGAGGAAGTGATGTCGTTGAGTGGCGGCGACCTTGACGCCGTGCCTCTTTCCCTAGCTCAAGGGAGGACTGCATTCACCTGCTGCTGCTTTTCAGTGGTCTCTTGATTCCCCTAGAGGGTTGATCCGTCTTGGCGACGCTGTAGCTCGAGGTAGAAGTCATCCAAAGAGGCCCTTGAACCACTGGATGCTCTTCTCGGCCTCCTCGATATTGCCATACATGATGTGCTGTGGGATCTCTCTCCAGGCATGCTGATGTGACGATGATGCCTCATGGTACTGCTCAAGGAGCTCCTTGTCAATGCGTGGTCTATAGTAGTAGCCATCAATCCAGGCTTGGGAGACCATCTCTGATCAGGTTGCGGTAGCCTTGGAGGTCTTTGGCTAGCAAGACGAGGTGCCAGCCACTATCGTCGATGGATTGATTGGGACGATAGGGATTGGACATTAGCCCTTTCTGTAGGCGGGAGCGACGAGCACAATAGACTTCTACAGCCGAGGATAGGGCTTGAAGAGTGGTCGAGCCTCGGCAGCCTCTAGATCTGCGGTAGCTTCGTCAGTTGTTCTTCCTCCTCCGCAGTCCTGGACCCTTCGGCTGTGAGCTCATCAATTTGCTTTGCAAGGCCTTTCTCTGGAGAGAAGGGGCATTCTTCTCTTCCCACATAGTCGAAGAACTCCCTTGATGCCAAAACATCGCTCCATGGTCGGTCAGGGCGATGCCTTCATCCTGTCTCGTATGGCCTTGTCGACTAAGCTCCTCGACCGAGGCTTGACCGTCAAGTAGAGAGAACTGGGAGTGTACGTGCAGATGAACAAAGGGTTATATCTACATAGGCTTATGCCCGAGGAAAGGGCTATGACGTAGAAAAAGGAGCAGACCGATACGTCTACTCCCTCTACAAAGTTACCGCAAAAACGTGAGTTTCTTCCTTCGCAAACGCTTCGAAGAAGAAGTGTCCCTGTTGGCAACCACTAGCTAAAGCTAGGTTGCTTGATCAGAGATCACCCTCACAGAGTAGGTATGGGCGCCAGCGGAGCGGGTCGAGAAGCTGGCTAGAAGATTTCCTCTGCTTGAGCGGACGATGGTTGGTAAGAGGTTGCTTTCTCGACTCTGTCCCTTTCTCGAGCATAGGTAATAGCCATCCTCCTCTGGGAAGAGTGGATCTTGATGCAGGAAAGCTCATGTTCCTCAGGGTGATGCTGAGAGTATAGCTCAAGGAGCCTACGGAGGTTCAGTGCAGGCGGAGATCCCTTTAGGCTGGGGGAGTCGCTGTCGGTGAGTGGAGAAGTAGCAGAAGGTATGCTGGGGATACTGGTTGGCTAGATCTTGGAGTAAACCTCGCATGCCCCGATCTGTCCGGAAGGCTGTTCATACCCAGACTTCATTCGTAGGCTGCACCATGATGAAGAGTACTCATCGAAGAGCCTACGTCCATCCTCGTGGATGTAGATCCGATAGCCCTCGCTGAGCTGGTAGTCCTCGAGTGCTGCATGCCACCAGGCCTCGTCGAAGGGCGAGAGGACGTCGTCGAGGAACCTTCAGCTTGGGAGAGGAAGTCCACCAGCGTTTGGGCACTAGGATGGTGTCGTTGAGATCTTTGGATAAGCGCCTCTGTCCCGTCGTGATCCATTCGCGCTGAAGGCTGCGGTGAAGCCTGCGGTCTTCATAGAAGGCGAAAGAGGCTAGCTTCGGCAGGGATCAGCGTAGAGAAGATATCTCCTCGCCTGCTCCTTGCGTAGCGCCTGTCGAATGAGCTCGCTACTCATCCCCTTACCGATGGTCGGGTGGGTAGCGATCCCACAGAGGTAGCCTGGCAGTGTATGCCGTCCCTCGATACGTAGCGTAAGGCGAGGAGCGAGAAGCATCGAGGCTGATGGTCCATCTACATAGGTGACGAAGGCTTCGTCCTCTCGATAGATGTGTCCGAAGAAGCGAGAGACACTCTCAGGGCTATCATTCGAAGACCCTCATGCTAGAGCTGGCGAGCATCGGTTTCCTGGCTTGCTTCTACTAGCATGGTCAGTGACAGTCGGGACGTAGGACGGCAGCTATCTTTGGCAGGATAAGTCCGGCTTTGTAGGAGAGCTTGGCTTTTGCATGTAGTCCCTCGATGCCTAGGTCTTCTTCGATTGATATAGGTGTACTGCCTGGGATCGTGGATGCAAAGCATTTATTGATCATCGTGTAGGCCCCTGTCGTAGTCTCGATTAGCCTTTCTCGATGGGACGTCGAAAGTCGTAGCGCTGATCATGAAACCCAAGGGTGAAGGCTGCGACCTCTCCCCCACACTGAAGCAAGCCTCCCTGAGAGCCCCAGGGCGTGAAGTCTCTGAGGAAACAGGAGCACTCCCGCCAGCTTCATCTTCTGCTCCATGTTGCTCTAGCCAGCGCCCTCCATCAGGAGGCACCCTGTAGGTTCCTCCTCGGAGATAGGCCCGCAGCTGTACCTGGCAGAGCTTTGACGAACTTATTGATATGGTTGTGCTTGACTGAAGGTGCTCGCCAGAGAGTGCTACCAGCTCTCGGAGATAGATATAGCCTAGCAGCCCTTCGTGCCCCAGGGCGAAGGCTGTGGGCAGAGACGCCCAGGTGCTCCTGGCAGCGGGGAGTGATACACCATCAAGACGAGGATGGTCCCTGCTTTCTCGCCTCGCGAAGCGAAGGCGCTCAATAGCCTTTCGTGACGCATTCTGCCCTAGACCTAAGGGGAGAAGAGTAGCTGGCGAGAGCGCGGGTGAGGGGAAGAATGAAGAGGTGATCCCTTCGATGACATAGCTCGTCGCAGACTTCAAACCCACCCACAGAGGTTTGCAATGAAAGGTCACAGATCTGGATCTGCCTGGAGGGTAAAGTAGGATCTCCCCCGAGAGTCTAGTGAGGGCAAAAGTGCAGTCGTTCCATAGGGTATATTAGTTCGCTACTTCGCTGATCCAGTGGTCATGCGGAAGGAGGCTTGTAGCACATGAAGAGGATAGCGACACCGACTCCTAGGGCAAACATCGTCAAGAGAGCCGTGATAGCGTTGCTGATGATCATGAGATACTGCTCCTGTGCCACCTCTGTGTCGACTCCATGAAGTGATCATCCCTAAGAGGGAGCGTAGACGAACTTCCTGGGATCATCGGAAGGAGAGCGCAAAAGACTTCTGGATCGGTAGCGTATAGTAGGCGAAGCCCACGGCGATGAAGCCTGCTAGGACGGCAGCGAGAAGGTTGCGATGGCGATGTTCAGCCTCCGTAGTCATCAGCGTGAAGGTGCAGTATTCCCGATGAAGGCGATGATGGGGACGTAGTAGTACGCTTTCGAGGGATTCTCACGGCAGCGAAGCCGAGAGCAGCGATAGCCGCAAAGAGGCTCTTCTAAGATCAGTGAAGATCCATAGTCATTCGTGTCGTAGTTAGAGCAGCGAGGTCGAGGACCATGAGAGAAGCTGAGGCCTCACGGCGATCGCTACAGACGATCATCACGGCGGTGGTCATGAGACGAGAGATCCTGCTGAGGACATAGCCATCGAGGATATCCATCATTCCGTTGGATGAACGTAGTCCCCTGGATGAGGTAGGAGGACGCTGCATCGAGGGCAGTCGTCGGATCCTTCAAGAATCCAAACTTAGCTCCCAGACCGACGACAAGGATGCTACGGTCGCTGATAGCACGACCGTCAGTAGTGATAGACGTGATGGCGATTGAGCTCCTGACGAAGGAGGAAGCCACAGAACGCGCGAGGAAGACGAAGAGCCCCTGAGATCAGATCTCCGCCGAAGAGTAGTAGAACTCTGCTCGTCCTGACTGAGAGGTAGAGCATGAGCCAAAGGACTCATCGGTGGTGTCGAGATGATCTGTTGGAAAGGCCCCGAGCTCGTCTAGGCTTGGCTGGTGATCATAGGGTGTACCACGAGAGGCGACTTAGCTCGGCATTGAAGAAGAAGTTCAGGGGACCATGCCGATGCTGTAGCATCCCCAGAGACGGGGTGCGCTCGGTCGATGGTGTGGTAGGAGTGTCGGGAGTTCTTCACTGCAGGAGTGAGGGTCATGGTCATGTTTTCGCAGGTCATGATCATCACGTCATAGCCATAGGCATGGGCGATGTGGGTGGTGTTCACGACGATACGCGAGGTCTGTACTCCGACACTCGTCTGCGGGTAGCAAAGCGAAGTAGGGAAGTCTAAGAGCTGCTCCTGATCAATATCCTGTAGAGCGAGGGGTCGTCTGCGCCATGGAGGAGGAGAATATGGGGTCTGTATAGTGAGTAATCGAAAAAGTTCTGCTTGTGGTGAAGCAGAGGCTTTCGGAAGTGATCTCCTTTCTTGTTGCGGAGGCAGGATTCGAAACCCACGACCTTTGGGTTATGAGCCCAACGAGCTGCCACTGCTCCACCTGCGCTATCTCTTTTGCTCGCAAAGGTAGTAATATTTCTTTTACGAACCAAATCGAGGGGAAAAGTATCCTCCGAGGGGTAGCAGAACACCAAAGGCAACAGTAGTGCTCTCAGAGGCAACAGTAGTGCCACCTGAGGCACTGTAGTGCCTACCAGTTGGTAATAGGGCACCTAGTCAAAATGTAAGTAAGAGGGAGAAAAGCCAAGGTTTACTAAGCTGTGATCCTACGCCTCGTGGTCAAAGGACTAGCTCTTAGGGCGAAGAAGGAAGGAACGACTTGGTAGTCCGAGGCCCTCACCCGAACGGAGGCGTCACACGTAGGGAGTGTAGCTCCCAGAGCTAGGCGGGCTGTCCAGGTCGTGAGGTAGGTCTCCCTTGCCTGAAGCAAAAGGATCGACTAGGGAGGGAGCTGGGCCTGTAGCTGGCCTTGAGGTCGGAAGCACTCCCTCAAGGGTTCGTGCGTCTGTACTTGCAGGGCTGGTGATCTCGAGCGTCAGGGGACCAGGTGATGTCTCTGAGGGATAGATCCTAGCGCTAGTGATCTCAGTGGAGGGCAGAGGAGAGGTGAAGGAGGCAAGCTCCGTAAGCTGACCCGCTAGATCCCAGAGACGAAGGCGGAGCGATGCCTCCTCTGCAGTGTGGCGGTAGTGGGGCTGTCGGTAGGACTGGGCCTGCCTCGATCGGTTGTGGCATCCCGTAGGTCGAAGGTTAGCCCTCTTCCTGCTCATCGAAGGCAGCGAGGGAGGTGCCCCAGGCTTTGCTCGGGAGCGGTTGATCCCGTGGGGCATGATCATGGCTTGAGTGAGAGCTGAGGCGACACTTCCCAGCTCGGGTAGCTCGCTTTCCCCGAGAGAGAAGCCTCGATACGATAGGTCTCTTTAGGTGTCTGAGGATCGGCTCCTGAGTCAGTCCCCCAGTAGATCTCGGTGAAGACTCCATAGGCGTCACGCTTGGTCGTCTGGATCGGTCGCATAGACCTCCAGGCGAAGACTATGCTTGTCGCCTCGTACTTCGTCAGGGTAGGAGGTGAGAGGTGATAGCGTCCAGCCTCCGCTCACTTCCTCGTCGACCAAAAGAGATCCTTGTAGGTGGAGTAGCTCACCGGAGGTAGTGTTGGTGTCACCGTAGTTGAGAGTTGTCGATCGTCTCCGTCGCTGGGGACTATCGTAGAGACGAATGCGTGCTCGTCCTGGAAGGAGGCATCCGCCTCCCCGAGCTATCTCTTAGTTCGCCCTCTAGCTTGAGCTGACCTCCTGGGTGAGTGTTAGGCTGAGAGTGATGCATGAGAGACTTGTCTCCCTAGTTGGTGAGAGCCGTAGAGCCTGCGGGTAGGGAAGCTGAAGGAGAGGAGAGCCGAGGAGGGTGAAGTTTAGGCGATTGATCGGGCTAGGCCTGCTTGTGAGCTTGTTCTGGCCTCCCGTACGGCTGAGCCTAGTGGACGTGAGCTTCCCCGAAGGATCGGGAGTGAAGAGAGCTTGGAGGATGATGGTCGCCATCGCTTGGTTCTGGTAGGTCCCAAAAGCGATACGTGTCGTACCGAGGAGAGCAATTCTCGAGGTAGGATGAAGGACGACCTCCCTCGCCAGCAGAAGTGGTGGGGCGCATCAAAGGGAGCGAAGTCACAGGTCGCCGTGAGCCAAAGTGGAAGATGGCGGTGAGCGAAGCGCCGGACACGGCTGTCGCCAGGAGCTGCTCATCCGTCCAAGAGCGAGAGCCCTCCGTGTCCTGTATAGGTGAGTAGGGAGAGTTCCTTCGCTGAGTGCCTGACGTGAGAGCTCGCTCAGCACCAGGGACAGTGACTTTCCTCCACTGCTCTTCCTGGGGTAGTCAGCGAGGTAGACAGGCCGAATGAAGAGCTGAGGGGCTACTTTCGCTAAGGGCACTGGAGACAGCGAGACTCTCGCCGGAGGTGGCGGTTACTGTCCCCATTGTCTGCTGCTACAAAGGTCGCCCCTCAGTGCCAAAGCCCTAAGTCTTCCCCCAGCGTAGCGAATCGTCTTATCCACTAGGGCTCGTGCCTCCTGAGCCGTGCGCACAGGGAAGCGTCCCACGCCTATCGTCATCGAGAGATTGACGAGGTGATCCTCATCACCATCTACAGCTACCGAGCGGTCTTCCTCTGGGGAAAGCATGGCGAAGCAATCATCGCTCGTGTAGCTGTCGAGGTTCAGGGAATTGCGAGACTGATAGGTGAGAAGGAGCTCGGTGGACTAAGCTCACTGCTCTGCCCGAGCAGAGACGTCGTGTCACGAGCGCCATCTCCGAAGAGGAGTAGTTGGAGTCCTCCCCTCCCTGCGCCATGAGCTCGCTGGTAAAGGAGGTAGCAGGCTAGGCGATAGACGGAGGCATCGGGAGTGCGCACCTGAGCTCTATTGAGGAGCTGCTGGTCACATGGAGGACATCCTACTGACGCCACGATAGTAGGAGGGTCAGACGCTCGGGTCTTCGAGGCGAAGAGCTTCGGTCGTGATGACGAAGAGATCGACGGCGGGCGACTCTTTTGTAGCAGGTGGGCTTCCTCTCGTCGCACGAAGGTGGGGCCATAGGCTCTCGGAGAGCTGAGGCTAGGAAAGCGGAGGCATTGGGCTAGGGCGGTGGTGAAGGTTTCCTTGTCGGTGAGATGCTGCGTAGCCAGTGGATCATCCACTCGGAAGATTTGTAGTCTCGCTGGGGCAGTTAGTGTGAAGCTCTGCCCCTGCCTGTAGAGCCCTCCCTCGGGTGAAGAGAGTTGTCCCTTTCCGCTATGAGGGTGGAGTGGAGCGGTGAGGTTGGCTCGAGGTAGTCGAGGCGAGCTAGGTCTTCGGGGTCTCAGTGAGCTGCTGTCAGCTGAGGGCTTCCCTGGGTGTGAGGGGAGTGAGAGCACTTGGGTCAGTGACCTCCTCGTGTCCGGACGTGGTAGCCTCCAGCAGGCATACGCCCCAGCATCTCTTCCAGCGAGAGGGAGGATCGTAGGAGACTCTTCCCCGCGAGGCTAAGGGCTAAGCTCTGAGCATCCTCTGCTTGGGGATAGCTATATAGGCTAAGGTACCCCTGAGGGCAGTAGCCTGCAGATCCTGAGGGAGGATAGGTCAGCTGTGTGTGTGCGAGTGAGGTCTTCGCCGAAGAGGATGACGCCCTGTGTTGGATGGGGCAGGTCACTCTTCGTGCAGGTAGCAGGCAGTAGGTGCTGGATTCACGGGAGGAGAGAGAGGCAGATGAAGCTAGACGAACGTCCTGCATCACCTTGGGTCTCGGCCTCATCCCGGAGAGGAGGTAGTAGGTGGTGCGGGTGTAGGGATTGGTCTCTGGCTGAAGAAGTCCTTCTCTGGGAGATATACCCAGCGAGTCGTCCTCGTGAAGAAGTAACGCTTGTCTCCCGACTATATAGATCGTCTAGCTAAGGTGTCTCTCACGGAGCAGGGCTTAGATCCTCTGGGAGCATCGCCCGCCAGTACCATAGACGGCGACACGCTTCGGATCGGCAGAAGCCCCCAGGCTCGGAGCTGGCTTTCTGGTAAGTACATGAGCCCGTTCGCTCTATGGCGATACGTACCCAGCGAGCTCTGGTGGGAGGATGACGCTGAGGTAGGAGGAGTGAGGAGAGCAGCTGTGCCATAGAGATGGGCTGCAGCGTCTGCGGAGCCTCTGTCGGAGCATGCTGATCGCCGTGCGGGGTACCCCCAGGCGCAGGACGATGCCCACGAAGAGCAGGGAGCAGGAGGCCACTTGATCGACAGCTGGAGGAGTGGCGATCCTGCGAAGCTTGTTGCCCCGAAGGTCATCATCCCATGAGTAGGACGGTCAGGAGGTATAGCCCATGAGCTCTTGAGCTGATATTGCACGGGTAATAGTGCTGACCTAGGAAGTAAGATACGAGCATCACCCTCCGTTAGCATGACAGAGGCCCAAGCACAGGCCATGAATCCATGAAGGGGAGCTAAGAGGACGATGATTGCCATGGTTACGACGCACCCGAAGATCGAGAGGATGGTGCTCCAATGCGTGCGGTCGGTGACCTTGTACCAGAGGAGAGGTTAGCAGATGCCGAACATCAGTTGACCTGCCATGATCCACGGCACCACGACGATTGTCCAGGGTAATAGGTGGGTTCAATGAGTAGCTTGAGGATCTCCATATAGGCCATCACCACCAGGAAGATGAAGTAGGTGAAGAGCACATAGTAGGTCATCGCCGAGGGAGGCCGAGCGAGCGGCCTCCTCTCCCCTTCTTCTTCTCTGCGAAGATAAGGGGTCATAGGCATATGGAAGGTTTTGGGTGAAGAGTACCATGACGACGGCGAGCCAGGCAGGCTCCATAGATCCCGAGCTGGGTGTAGATGCCGCGGCTGTCCTCGAAGAGGAGGGGGAAGAGGATCTTGTCGGCTTGGTTATTGAAGTTGCCCGCCAGCCCAAGAAGGAGCATCGGTAGGGCATAGCGGAGCATGAGCGCAGGGAGGTGCCGTCGAACTTCCCCAGCTTCACGCAGGGTAGGTAGGAGGAGTGACGAACTGCAGCGCATTACTCACGAGGTTGATCCCGAAGATGTAGCTGAGCGCATGGGCTCTAGGCTCCAAGCCCCGAAGACGCTGGGGAAGAGCTCGGCGAGGTAAGGCAAGACATAGAATGCCCCTAGGGTCAAGAGAAGATCGTGGCGCCTACGAAGCTCATACGTACGGTCATGAACCACCACGGGCGCTGCTCGTAGCGCAGATATCCCAGCGGTATCGCCATGAAGGCATCGCTGGCTACGATGAAGAGGAGATAGCCTAGCAGGGTCTTCCCCCCAGACTCGACGCTGAGAAGCGCAGCTAAAGGGATCTAGGAAGACTAGCCCGAGGATCACGAAGGCGACTGAGCTCACCCCTAAGCTCCATAGGGGTCGTAGAGTAGACATCTTCGGGGTGCTCGTAGCTTATTGGGCATAGCGGAAGAAGGCCGGTCTCCATCCCGTAGGTGAGGATGATCATCAGTAGGGCTGTCCAAGCATAGAGGTTCGTCATCTGGCCAAACTCTGCTGGGGCGAGGACGCGTACGTAGACGAAGGTTAGGAGCCAGTTCAGGAAGCGCCCGAACATGCTACTTTAATCCATAGACTGCGGTGTCCTTGATCAGGAGGAGAGTGTACTCATTCGTCTTATTCTATTCAAGTGATCCTTCGATCCTGCTTACTAGTGGGCCTAGAGACCCTCCCATCGTGAGGAGCCGGGAGATGGGGGAGTGGGGAGGATCTGTCACGTACATAGTGCGTGCTCGGTTGGGTATATCCTGAACCCTTCGGTTACGTATGTTGTGATCGGTCAGCTCACGTATCGTGATCTTTTAGAGGAGTGACCTAGTCCTCGTCAAAGAGACCACCGATGCCGGATCCGAGGCTTTCGTCCGAGATGGCTATAAGCGAGGCTCGGTGGCTTCACGCCCACGAGGGTACTGCTTGAGGAAGCCCTCCGATCAGGTAGGGCTCAGACCCTCGACCGTGCCGGATCTTCCCAGCGCCGTAGCGATCGTCGTGGAGCCCTACGGGACCACCAGCGAACTTGTCGATGATCACCCCCAGGAGCTTATTGTCGATATAGTTCTAGCCCCGTAGCGGTCGATATTGAGTGCCTCTAGGGCATAGCAGGCGATGGCTCGGTCGATACGTCCATTCCCCTTGACCTGGGCGAAAGTCACGTACACGGCGGAGTAGGGCATTGGCGATACGGGCGTGCCACGGGAGCGAGAGGCGACCCTACGGCAGCATCCCGAGCACAGGTGTGTCCAGGGATCTCCGCCGAGCGTAGGACGATCTCGCCGAGCGTGTCTACATCGTAGTACTCGAGGTGAGGCTGATCCCGAAGCGTGCCTCTGAGCCGTCAAGAGACCACTACGGGTCGTCGCCCGACGAGTGTGAAGGGATTGAGGTCGATCTGTAGCGGAGCGAGCACTAGGTCCCTTATCCAGCATGATGTCGATGCGATAGTCCTCCATGGCACGAGTAGAGGTATTCTCGACGATCGGGCTTAGGCGATGGATCTCATCGATGGAATAGGACGTCATTGGGCTCAAGCGATGTGAGTAGACCAGCCAGATCGCTCAGGCTTGTCGAGGACGGGACCAGAGGTGATCTTGATCCCTACACCTAGCTCTCCGGCGATGATGTGGGATAGAGTCGTCTTCCCGAGTCCTGGAGGACCATGGAGCAGGACATGATCTAGGGCGTCGGAGCGCATCTTAGCAGCTTCGACGAAGATCTTGAGGTTATCTACCGCCTTGTCTTCGCCCTCGGAAAGCTATCGAAGGAGAGCGGACGAAGCGCTCGGTCGATCTCTCTGCCTTCGGTGGGGAGACTAGCTTGGTTTTCGGATATCAAAGTCTGGGATAATCGGGCATAATGGGCTTAGTGGGCAAAGGTGTCCAGGAAGGAGAACAGGTGCTGATAGGCTAGCTCGTAGGCCGTGCTGTCTGTCGATAGGAAGAGATCATGCAGTCCCCGAGGGATGCGCACGGCCTCTACGTGGGAGCCGAGACGACGCCCATAGCGCTGGATGTCCTCTACGTCGAGGACGAGGTCAGCCTCGCCATACTCGGGCTTCCAAGTCCCGGTGGCACGTAGGCTCTTGTCAGAGCTCATCAATAAAATCGGTATCGATAGCTGGAGACCTCGCTGGACACGCTGATGTCCCGAGCGGATCGCTCTCAGCCAAGCGAGACGGATGGGATGGCCGAAGTCCTTCTTCCACGCGGTATCGTAGTCCCACTTACCGTGGTACTTCTTGAGAAGGGACTGCGCATAGAGATCGGGTGTCTTCGATCTACCGACGATGACCTTCGAGGGGATGATCTTCCCTACCTGCGCTAGCATCGGCAGGATGTATCGCTCCTCTGCCTTCGAGAAGTTGAAAATCTAGGAAAAGGGCTGTTGAGGATGAAGCCTGCGATGCTGTCTCTATTCTGTGTGTCGGGAGATGAGAGACTAGTGATGAGTCCGCCAGTGGAGTGTGCCATGAGGAAGATCTCCTTAGCCCCTCTTGGCGGATCTGCTGAAAGGGCCTTGCTCAGCTCTTCGTAGTACGCTCGGAGGTTGCTTATGGAGAAGCGCATCTTGATGTGGGCGGAGCGAGCGCACCATAGCGCCTGTAGATCGAGGGCGTAGAATGCTAAGCCGTGCTGCGTGACTGCTATCACCCAGTGCTCGCTGGAAGAAGTAGTCATTGTATCCCGTGTGCACGTAGAGGCACGGGGCTCTGGGATAAACTGTCGTGACAGACCAGCGTAGCTACAGCGGGCTCCCTGGCTATCTGAGCGTAAGGGGGATAGTGACACTGGCTGTAGCCGGGTAGGATGTCTGCTGTCCACTGAGCCTGCAGTCGTAGCGGGAGAAGCTCAGCAATAGGAGGAGGCGCAGACTAGCGCTGTCGATGGAGAGTCTTTTGCATCATTGTGTCTGGGCAAAGGGGAGAATAGGCTTCTCCCTTATGCCATAAGCGTATATGTGTACAAAAGATAGCCCAAAGAGTCAGGCTTTTAGCCCTGCCTTTACCCAAGAGAAGGCTGGTATGAGAGAGACATCTGTCGGTAGAGCGTGCTGCACCTTGGCTGGACTTTGTGCTCGGATGAGCGATGATAGATATACCCGAGAGATCGCCGTTATTGGGAGGATAGTTCTCTTCCATTTGGATGACCCTATAGGTTGATTACTAATGAATCAGAGTATTTATTCCTAATGAAAACGAAGGATGATTAGTAATCACACATCGGTCGATTAGTAATGAAACCACGAGTGCATTTGGGCAGTGTCGAAGGGATAGCTAGAATCATGATCATCCTCTCCGAGCTATCACTGCATAGCTTGGAGAGGATGATGAGATGAGATCTGAAGTGGGGTGCAGGTCAGCCTAAGCTAGGAGACGCCACAGGCCTGCCACGAGGATCGTCACGAGGATCCCCAGCCCTAGAGGGTAGGAAGACCGAAAGGGCTGTCCAGCGTACGCTCTTCGTCTCCTTATAGATGGTGTAGATCGTCGTTGAGCAGGGGTGGTGCAGACAGAAAAAGCATGACGCAGACGCCCGTCATGAGCGTCCAGCCTCCCTTGCTGTAGGAGGGCGAAGGTCTCAGCTTCTCCACCTTCCATCAGACGCCTGCACCTTCTCACCGCCTCCGGTCATCAGCGCAGTGAGCATAAGTACCGTAGGTATGACGATCTCATTAGCGGGGATAGCTAGCAGATAAGCTAGCAGGATGATCCCATTGAGTCCCATGAGCCAACCTGGAGCATCTAGGAAGTGGATCAGGGTGTGCTGCGATGCTGTCGCCCCGCAAGGGTGATAGTGCATGTCAGCCAAATCAATGCACCAGCGGGGGCAGCGAAGACGAGAGCTCGCCAGAGTACGATCAGCGTACGATCTATAAGCGAGGTATAGAGTGTGCGCCAGAACTGTGGTGGACGATAGGGAGGGAGCTCTAGGTGGAAGGTCGATACTTCCCCTCGGAGTACCGTGTGGGAGAGTACCCACGAAGAGGCAAACATCACAGCTACTCCCAGCAGGACGATAGCTAGCACCGCACCGATGCTAGCTAGTGGAGCATCAGGCGCAGGTACAGCCGCTCCAATGAAGAGGGAGGCTAGGAGGATCTGTGTCGGCCAGCGCTCCATTGCAGAGCGAGAAGTTATTCGTAATGATGGCGATGAGACGCTCCCGCTCACTGTCGATGATGCGTGTGAGATACGACACCTAGCCGCATTGCGAAGCCCATGCTCATAGTCAAGGCTTGCTTACCATGAGCTCCACTTCGGCGGGAAGAGTTCGTCGAGATTGAAGGCCACACGAGGTAGATAACCGAAGTCCTCTAACAGGGGTGAAGAGCGGGAAGAAGATCGCCATCGGGGAGACATCACGGAGACCACCCATGCTGTAGCTAGGTACACACCATCGGCTAGAAAGCCTATCAGCCACAAGACCACCAAGAGCTTCGAGTCCCGACCGCAGTAATGGGTGGAGCTACTGACAAGAAGGGCTCAGGAGGAAGGGCTGAGGATAGTTTGATCAATGATGGTAAGCCAGAAGACGCCTCCCAGCAGTAGGAGCATGATCGGGAAGCCCCACCGGCGACTTGTGAGGATGCGGTCTAGCTTCACATCGAATGGTAGTCGGCCACTAGCATAGGCTTGATGAACGACCTCTTCGCAGATGCGGTGTGCCTCGGCATAGATCGCTTCGGTCAGCTGATCGTGAGTTCTCCCCGATGATGAGATGCACTTCCTTAGCTAGCTTGAGAAGCTCAGGATGATTGAAGGGGAGACGATCGAGGATCGTCCTCGATGAGGCGTAGGCTATCCATTCGGTGCTGGTGGTCTCTGGGTAGAGACGCTCAATTTGCTCCCGCAGTCGCATGACTTGGTGAGCTGTATGTCCAGGGTAGCGCATTCTGGCGGTAGGGCTTACAGATGAGTTCGCCCGTCGCTACGGCTCTCATCGTCTGAGTAGTTCATCGAGACCTTGTCCTGAGCGAGCGCTTGCCCCGACGACTGGGATCCCTAGGCGTCGAGAGAGACCTCGGAGATCAATGTCTATCTTATTGCGTTTAGCTTCGTCGAGAGATTGACGCAGAGGATCGCCTTGTCGGTGATCTGAAGTACCTGAAGGAGAGATTCATGTTTCGCTCCAAGCGGGTAGCATCAGCCACGACAACGGTCACATCAGGTGCTTCGAAGAGGATGAAAGTCGCAGGATCTCTTCATCCTCTGAGGTGGAAGACAGGAGTATGTCCCCGGAAGATCTACGATGGCGAAGCTCTCATCAGCATGAGACGAAGGAGCCCATGGCTTTTCCCTCACCGTCTTGCCAGGCCAGTTCCCCGTGTGCTGTTTGAGTCCCGTAAGAGCGTTGAAGACGGTGCTCTTCCCCGTATTAGGGATTGCCGGCTAGGGCGATAGTGAAGCGTGTCCCTTCGGTATGCTCCCCACGACGCTGGAGGGAAGCTTTTACCTACGGGGCAGGAAGAGCACGAAGCGCAGGGAATTAGTAGTCTGTGACATAGGTTAGTCAAGGACGTTGGATGAGGATATGGCGAGCTGATCACGGCGAAGGGCGATGGCTGCTCCACGGACGATATAGGCTGTCGGATTTCCTAGGGGCTCAGGCATATCGACAGAGATGCGACTGCCTGGGACGAAACCAAGGTCCATAAGCCGACGGCGCATCGCTCCTCGGCAGGCTGGCGAGAGTCCGCAGACGGTAGCCTCCTCCCCTAGGGGGAGATGGGTCAGACGCTGGGCGGTCATCGCATGAGAGTCGGCGAGCTCTTCTTCGGTGGCTTCTCGGAGCGTGAGCGCTAGTAGGGCAAAGGTAGGTGGGGCGATCTCTTCCCCCTTCGTAGAAGAGTGCTGAGCGAGCGCTCTCCCAGTCGCTCGAGGCGAAAATCACAGAGTCTCAGGGTCAAGCCTGCATCCGTTAGCAGGCGGTAGCTCTCAGCTTCGTCATCCTCGACATGGAGTACACGATACCAGGAGCCTACGTGTAGTGCCTCGATGGGCAGGGTATTGGGCTGAGAGGGAGCTTGTCCTGAGGAGGTAGGTATAGGGTCTCCGTGGGGATCGAAGAGGGGATTGCCTAGGAGCAGGGCGATTCGCTCATGTTCCTCAGGCGTGAGCTGGTGCTCCTTGCTATGGGCGATGCGGTGCCCAGTCTGCGGGAGCGTAGCCCTGAGTGCTCGGCGAGGTAGAGTTCATAGAGACGATGGGCACGGATGAGCTCAAGGGCTCGCTGCTCGCCGAGCTCTGTTAGTCGCAGACTATGTGGATGTACGAAGCCGTCACGTACGAGGATGTCGAGGAGTTGCTCCAGATGCTCTGGGCTGACTCCTAGGTCTCGTGAGGTCAAGCGAGACAGGGCTTTCGGGGCTTCGGTAGCTCGGTCATGGAGTTGCTTCAGCAGGTCTTCGGCTTCGGTGGCCAGCGTTACGCGGTCAGGAGCAGATGGAGCTTGCAGCCAATGAACCAAAGGCAAGGGAGAGAGGCGCTTCATAGGGCTAATCGTAGTGCCCTAGGGCGGGCTAGTCAGGTGGGGTGTCGGTGATGCAACAGGCGATATACGGGTGCTCCGTATGTCGCCTGTGTGATAGAGAGTAGAGGAAGGGCGCTGAGCACTCCTCAATGGAGGCTTAGGGAGCAAGGACTTAGCCAAGGTAAGGCTTGAGGGTCTTGCTAGCTCCTCCGAGCGAAGTTTGCGAATCGCCTCTCTCCTTGATCTGGCGGACACGCTCACGAGTCAGCCCGAAACTTAAGTCCGATCTCTTCGAGGGTCATCTCCTCGTCCACCACCGATACCGAAGAAGAGCTTGACGATCTCAGCTTCACGCTCAGAGAGGTTCATCAAGACTGTGATCGATCTCACGGCTGAGCGACTCATTCATCAGAGCTCGGTCAGCGTTGGGGGAGTCCTCGTTGGTGAGGACGTCTAGCAGACTGTTCTCCTCACCCTCGACGAAGGGGCATCGACAGAGATGTGACGGCCAGAGACCTTAAGCGTATCCGTGACCTTATCCTCGGGCAAGTCGAGTTCTTGGCAAGCTCTTCGCTGGTAGGCTTACGCTCGTTCTCCTGCTCAAACTTAGAGAGCGCCTTGGTGATCTTATTCAGTGTCCCTACCTGATTGAGAGGTAGGCGGACGATACGTGCCTGCTCTGCCAGCGCCTGGAGGATCGATTGGCGGATCCACCATACGGCGTAGGAGATGAATTTGAGCCTCGTGTCTCGTCGAACTTCTCTGCTGCCTTGATCAGACCTAGGTTCTCTCGTTGATTAGGGTCGAGGGAGACTCAGCCCTTGGTTCTGATATTGCTTAGCTACTGATACGACGAAGCGAAGGTTAGCACGGGTCATTTTATCTAGAGCACGCTTATCTCCACGCTTGATAGCTTGGGCGAGCTCTGACCTCTTCTTCGATCGTTACAGTTCCTTCTCTGCCGATCTCCTGGAGATAGCGATCGAGGAGGCGCTCTCACGGTTGGTAATCGACTTCGAAATCTTTAGCTGTCTCATCTTCTGCTTTAAAATGTAATACTACTCGGGTTATCGCTATACTACTAGCGAAGGAGTCTCATCCCTCAGGTCTGGTATCTCTTCTCTGGTCTGCCAGCTCCATAGCTTTGGGAGGGAGACTTGACTTGACGAGTCCCGTGTCGTTAGATCCAGTGGGACAATCCTCCTCCAATAATAATATAAAGGGGTGTAGGATGCCAGCCCAAGGGCTGTGACACCATACACCCTAACTAACTACAAAGATATGACAATTGTTGCACTCTCGTCAGAAGCTTAGACCTTCCTCTAGAATGGGGGCGAAGATCGAGGCGGGTAAAGTCTCGTCTCTCCCGAGAGAAGAGGGCGATCATGGGCTCGGTCTAGGCTGTTGCTTGGATGTGGATCGTTTTGGTGAGCTGGAAGGATTTGCTTGATATTTCGGGAGCATATGCCTGTCAAGTAGCTAGGTAGACCTTAATGGAGCTAGAGAGGTATAGCTTAGCTGGGAGAAAGGTATAGCTCTCCCGAGGGTAGGTGCTGAGAAGCCGATCAAGGATATTCTTTGTCCTCGATCAGGGCTGATCTGTGCTGGGTGAGGAGAGGATTGTCGGCGATGCCTTCGTTAGGTGCTATCGTTGGATGATTTACCTTCCGCTCTTGATCGTCGTAGTAGCCGTAGGGTGTAGCGCCTCTTCGCTGCTTGCGATAGCGAAGGAGGAGGAAGAGTACGAGGATGATGAGGAGCGTCCCGCCCATCGTCAGGAGCCAGCGCTAGTCCTCTTCGTCGCTAGGGACGGCTACCGTGGGGTAGAGGACGTAGGGCGATGACCTCGAGGTAAGCTATGAGTGAGGAGGATCCCTAAGATAGAGGCGGTTCATAGGGTAGCAGGAGCTTGGGCTTCACCGGAACGGAGCAATTCGAGCAGGGAGTCGAGGTAACGTCGATTGTTCGCTAGTCGTGGCACCTTGTGCTGACTGCCCAACTTCCCCGCACCTCTGGCCAGCGATGGAAGAGCCCTGGACTAGCGACCGTGATCGATAGCTCTCTGAGGTCATATCCTCGTAGCGCTTGGCATCATAGTCGGAGTTTAGGGCACGTAGGGCGGCGTCTGGGTTCGCTTGGAACTGCCGTGGGTCGTGCGGAGGCACCTCAAACTCGATCAACCAGTCGTGTCTGCCCTTCCTTCCTCTAGGAAGAGAGAGCGGAGCGGCCGTGTATTCGCTCACTCGGGCTTGTCCATCCTGTCGGCAAGCCTGAGCTAAGGCACGATCAGCGTTGCTGACCATCAGCTCTTCGTCAAAGGCATTGATGAAGTGCTTCGTACGTCCGGTGATGATGAGGCGGTAGGGGTGTGAGACTAGTGAAGCGCACCGTGTCCCCTGATCAGGTAGCGATAGAGTCCGCCAAGGGTCGTGATCACGAGGGCATAGTCCTTGCCTAGCTCCACCTCGTGCAGGGGGTAGTGCTCGGCAGGACGTGTAGTCTCCGTCTTGAGGGAGTTCGTCCATCGGGATGAACTCATAGTATATCCCGTAGTCCAGCATGAGGAGCATGCCGGCTTCGCTGGGGATCATCCTGAATAGCGAAGAAGCCCTCACTCGCATTATACGTCTCTTGGTAGTGCATAAGCTCGGAGGGGATGAGAGCTTCGTAGGTCTCTCAGTGGAGAGAAACTAATCCCCCGTGGAAGAATACCTCGAGGTCAGGCCATACCTCGGTGATCGTCTCCGCCCCGTCTGCTCTAGTACGCCCCGAAGCAGGACAAGCATCCACGAAGGTACACCCGAGAGGCTCCCGACACGTGCGGGATGGTCTTGGATGATCCGCTGCATCTTCGCCGTCCATTCGTTCATCAGGAGAGTCTCTCGGCTAGGGGACACGAAGGAGGTCGCCTAGCAGGGGCATATGCTCGACCAGGAGCGAGCTAAGGTCGCCTGCGTGCGCCTTGCCACCCCTGCGATCGGTAGCGGCGTGTGACTTCCCCGAGGATGAGACCCTTGGTCAGAGAAGAACTGACTCTTGGGGTTATTCCTAAGATAGATCCATAGCGCATCTCGCCCACCCTCGGTAGTGGCAGTCGTTGAGGTGTAGGGCTGGGACGGGAATGAACTTGCTTTCGGTCGCTGGTCGTACCGCTTGACTTGAGCGTACCAACGGCAGACGCCGGGTACGAGGATGTCCTTCTCGCCCCGTACCATACGCTCGATGTCGCCCTTGCACCCCTCGTAGTCCCTGGATAGGTACACGGGAGGTGAAAGTCGGAGCTAGTCGTCGTCTTGTCTAGGGAATAGCTTCGCCCGAACTCGGTATGACGTGCTCGGTCAAGAAGGTGACGAAGCTGGTGGCTTTGTAGGTCTTCGGCTCGCTCGACGTAGGTGTCGATCTGACGAAGGCGCCCTTTCGCCAGCTGATAGGCTAGGGATGTCTTGAGGTCCATAGGATGTAAGGAGGGCTAAGGGTAGTCCGCCCCTGCCTGCAAAGATAGGGGCTTAGTGATCGATCCTCGATGCTCTGTACTCGCTGTGAGCCTAGATGAAGCACGGATCACGAGGGCTGAGCTCCCCGTGATCCGTGCTTTTAGCGAGCCAGGTGGAGGGATTCTAGAGGTCAAGTGGTGTCTTGGGGTAGAGGCTGTCCCACCACTGGGGCTTGTCCTGAAGGTATTTGGCGAACCAAGCCTGCAGGGTCTGCATCCAGCGCCCTGTCGCTCAGACTCCACGATATGATGATCCTCGCCCGTGACCTCTACGAGCTCGACGGTGCGACCCAGGATCTTCAGTGCATTGTATAGCGCGGTGCTTTCGCTAGGGGGACGTTGACGTCGGCCGTGCCATGGGAGAAGAAGCGGAGTATGGATCTTGTCGGCATTGAAGAGTGGGAGTGCTTTGGTGTAGAGCTCAGGGTTATTCCAGGGATAGCTACCTGCCGAGGCCACGGTGCTATAGCCTAGGCCCCAGAAACCTCCAGCCCAGTAGCTGGAGATCGAGCTGATCCCAGCGTGACTCACAGCCGCTGCGAAGAGATCGGTCTTGGTCTGCAGATACTGCGTCATGAATCCGCCGTAGCTAGCACCGGTGCATCCGATCTTTTGCCATCGACAAAGGGTGCTTAGCTACGAAGTCCTTGACGGCACCGATGATGTCGTCGGCGGTTTTCGTTCCCCAGCGTTCAGATGGTCGGCCGCAAATGCCTGACCGTAACCCTGTCGTCCCCGTGGATTTAGGGAGAAGGCGACATAACCCCTGTGCCGCAAACATCGGAAGGTTATAGACCGTCTCCAGACTACGTGTGAGTGAGTCGTGCCACCGTAGTAGTAGACGATCATCGGGTACTTCTTCGAGGGTCGAAGTTAGGCGGTAGGTAGTACCAGCCGTCGATGTCTACGCCATCAGGGGTACGGTAGACGAAGTCCTTCGCTGGGGTAAAGCTCACCCCATCGTAGCTTTCTCGGCCGAGAGATCCCATACCAGCTGACTCTTTCCCGAGGGGGATAGGACTGTAGAGACGATCAGCATTGTTGAGGCTGACCGGAAGTAATAGAGCGTATGGCCCCTGTGATGCGACGCTGATAGAGCGGACGACGTCCTCCCGCTGAGGTAGGGCGGTGATCTGATTGGTCTTGAGATCTCAGGCGGTACATGCCCGTCGGCTGCCGTTCTCTGCTAGGAAGTAGAAGGCATTCCCCTTGGCATGGTAGGTTAGACTGATGACACTGGGGTCGAAATCCTTGGTCAGCGGGGTGACCTTGCCGGAGGGGATATTTAGACGAAATAGCTCGTGCTCGTAGCCACTGCCTAGCTGTCCCTTGGGGAGTGTATTGCCTATCCCATCGAAGCTATTCGGAGAGCCCATGACGAGGATATCCTCTGTGCCAGGGATGAAGTTCGCTTGCGATCTCAAACTCCTTTTTGAAGAGCGTATCGACCTTCCCCGTGTCGTGGGAGTGTAGCGCAGAACGGTCGTCTGATAGTAAGGGCTCTTGGTGAAGTCCCGTCCGTGTACCCCGAGTAGGAGCTGTGATCCGTCGGCCGACAGATCGAGGAGTGAGGCGGAGCGGTGAGCCGAGAGCACAGGTCTTCGTATATCCCCGTCTCCAGATCATAGCGGTAGAGCTGGCGGCGATCACGTGCCCCTGGCTGACGGTCGTCAGGGAAGAGGCGACGGATGAGTTGCTTGTCCTTCAGGACCCTTTGACCTCCTCGTAGGCATAGATCGAGCGTCCATCGGGGCTGATCTGTGAATCCCTCGGCAGGATACTTGTCTACCCAGACGGTTGTCTTGCCCGTCACGCGGATCGATCTTGAGGAGTTGGTTCCCCGAGCGTGCTTGGTACTCATCACGAGCACATCCTCCTTGAGAGCCACTCGGCTCCATACAGACCCTGAGTCGTGCATGCAGCACCTTGCCCGTACTAGCCTCTCGGATCTCTTGGTGGTGACTCCTCTTCGAGCTCGTCGGCATAGGTCACGAGGACGTACTTCCCCGTCGGAGGAGACCTCGGCTCCCGTAGAGACGCTTGCCGTGTGGAGGAAGTGCCAGTCGATGTATCTGACGCGTTTTTCTCCGCCGCTTGGAGGTCTCAGTAGGCAGGCCCTGCCTCGGGCTCAAAGATTAGCTTGAAGTCGGCTAGCTCTTTCTTCTTGCCCTCGGAGAGGCTCTTGACGATCAAGTCCTTGTGTGTGGCTTGGAGAGTCAGAGGAATGGTGAGGGCAGGTACGGTGTCAGAGCTGGCGAGCTGATCGCCCGTCGAGGCAAGGAGTGTGCCGTCGGCATAGACCGCATAGTGCGCCTCGACCGTAGAGCTTGAGTGTACCCTTGGTGTGGGTCGGGGGATGAGGGAGAAGCCGTAGGTCGATAGGGTCAGCTTCCCAGGCTGACTTCTTCACGGCGAAGAAGCCTTTTGGAGCCAGCCTTAATGATCGCCGAGGGCGTCCGTTAGGATCGAAGGCGGTCTTAAGTGAGAGCGTTGAGGAGAACTTCTGGTCGTGACTGTTCACCGAGAGTCCAGCTGTAGCGGGCGGGTCACCGTGTGGGCAACTCGTAGCTACGTCCCGAGGTGAGCTGCTGGGCGGTAAGCGTGCTCCCCGAGGCCAGCAGGAGGGAGAGGATGAGACAGCTAGAGGTACGTGTCATAGCGTTTGTTGAGTTGATGTATGTCTATATCGGACTGACGGAGAGGGTCGGAGATCCCCTCGTGAGACCTGTAGCAAAGATAGCAGAGTCCCTCGCTATTTTTAGTCGTGGAGACAGATCTTTTCGTGGGGAAGAGCGGGTGCTCGTGCGTGTGACTTGGGCGATCGCTGAGTGCACATTGCTCTTGGCTTGGACTAGGATCTAGGGCAGGAGAAAGATGGGTGATGCTCCTGATAAGCTAAAGGTCTATCTTAGCTCTGGAGAAGGTAGACTTTCACCCGAGCTCTACCTTCCTCGAAGAGCTACTACCTTGGCGCTGAGAGCACGCTCCCCATGAGACGCTGGAGGCCGAACTTCCATCCCTCCTCGAGAGGCGAAAGCAGGGCGAATGCCCAGTCTCTTCTTCGGCGAGGAAGGGTGTTTGATGAATAAAACCTTTTCGCTACTTTTGAAGTGAAGGAAGTCACTCATGGAGTGCTCCCCTTCCAGACCACATCCTATCACCTCCCTAGCCCCCGAGGGGCAGGGATAAATAACTATTCAACTATGGACATCCGTATTCAAGCCATCCACTTCGATGCCACCGCCCAGCTCAAGGAGTTCATCACGAAGAAGCGTGACAAGCTCAATCGCTTCGCCGAAGATCCGCATAGTGCAGAGGTCGTCCAAGGTAGTTAAGGCCCGAAGTGGCTAATAATAAGGAAGCCTCCATCAAACTTAAGGTCGATGGAGCAGAATTCTTCGTCGAAAAGGTTGGAAACAGCTTCGAGGAAGCTATCGACCTCAGTATCGATGTCCTCAAGCGTAAGCTCGAGAAGCACAAGGAAGCCTAGGTTTTCCCCACCCAACATAGCGCCCTCGTGACAGAGGGCGAAGAAATCACCGAGGTCTTCAGGTGAAGATCTCGGGGGATGTGCTTTTTATATGCTTCTCAATAGAAAGTGCTTCCCCATTCCACCATCGAGGTGAGTCGGGAAAGCTAATGCAGATGACTCGTGACGGCTAGCAGTAGAGGAAGCGATCGACGAGCTCCTTGAGGAATTGAGGATCAGCCTGAGCCTTGTCACGTAGGTCAGCGTCCTGGAAAGACTCGAGGTGGCGGATCATGCCGTCGATGGTCGCTGGATCAAAGACACCACGTGCTTCGTAGATAGCACGATGCTGGCGGAGACGTTCGGCAGAGGCTACGCAGGAGGCGGGCAGGCTATCGAGATGCCCGACCGCGCTGGCGAACTCATCCTTGTGGATGTTCACCGAGACGTAGGTCTTGTCCGCTAGGTCGAGTGCATTGTCGATCTCGAAGCCATGACGTGCTGCCGTGCAGATACCGCGAGGAGAAGGTGGTTATTAGCTGAGCCGTCGGAAGCTCGGAACCTCGATAGTCTGCTTGTTCGTGTAGCGCTTTTCGCTTGGCTTCTCTAGTGGATTGACGAGGCTACACATATCGACCTTTTAGCACTCCAGCTGGCAAGGGTACACGCACGAGAGCAGGCGGTTGCGGTCATCCCAGCATACCGTCGTCGGAGCTTCCTGGTGAGGTACGAGACGGAGATACGAGGTGGGTTGAGTATTGCCAAAGGCCGTCAGCGAAGCAGCCAGACTCATCATAGGGCCAGCTGACGGCCTTACGTGCAGTGTCGGTGAGGGTTACCTTGAGCGTCGACATACTGGTTGATACCGTTCTTATCGACGATCTTTGTATGGATATGCATACCGCTACCGGCCTTGCCAACGATGATCTTCGGGTGCGAAGGTGACCTTGAGTCCCATTCTCCAGCCTAGCTCGAAGGAGATCCATTTACCTAGCTGTGGGTGCTGAGCGGCCTGCTCTACTGGTACGGGAAGGAATTCGATCTCGTTCTGTTCGTAGTTCAGATCTTCGGTGCTGAAGTTCCCTACTTCCCCGTGACCATACTTGATCTGTCCCGCCACACTCTGCGATCAGGCGCATAGCCCTCTGTCCGGAAGGCGATCTGCTTACTGAAGGGAGCCATCTCATGGTAGCCTCTCTGGTCGACAGCTTGCAGCCTTCACTCCTTCTCACTGATGACGTAGTACTCGAGTTCACCCATGGCGTGGAACTCAAGGCCACCAGTGACTTCACGGAAGGCTTGGGCTGCACGGCAGGATCTGGTCGGGAGCTGAGGAGAGGTTGCCCATCCTTGTCCATATAGGGGCTAGTAGATGGAGATCGTGGGCTGGTCTGCAAACGGATCCATGAAGGCAGAGGAGAACTGAGGCACGACGTAGAGGTCAGATGAGCCAGCCTCCATGACTCCAGGAAGAGGCTGAGCTTTCATCGACACGTTCGCCTGAGGAGAGGACTTCGTCTAGGTAGTCGACGTCTTTGGATGATGAAGTTGAGCTCCTTGAGACGTCCATCGGCTGCTGTAGCATGGAAGTTGAGCTGATGGATGTCGTTCTCGATGATAGAACTTGATGATGTCTGCCTTGGTGAAGTCCTGAGGATTCTTACCGATAGCACGAACGATGGGATTGAGATTATACTCCACATAGTTGTTGAATGTAGTGTTGTTTGTTTGGGATGATATACGTTAAGGGCTCCACCTTGCTCCGTGAGGAGAGGTGAGCCCATTGGGTATTCTGTGCTATGGGATGCGTGCGATACGAAGGTTCATGGACTGTAGCCATAGGACGAGGACCTCTGAGTAGGGTCAGGGAGATCAAAAAGACCGCATCTTTGGCTTAGTACTCTTGTGGAAGATCTTCGGGGAACTCTCCTGCGTCACTGGCATAGTAGTCCCTTATTCCAGTCGGGGAGCTGCAGTAGACGACTAGACGCTCTAGCTCTGCATAGCTTCCTCCATCGCCTCGAGGAGCTTTTTCTCCCTTCTTTCGGCGAGGGCCATTCCATCGATTCAGGATGGCTTCCATTTCTTCGACGCGCTTGATGCGACTAGCTTCCATATCCTTCTTATGCTACTGGTAGAACAAATGTACAATTAGTCGAATATAAGGATAGCCTCGATGACCGAAGTGCTATGTCTCTCTGCTACTTGAGGCAGCCCTCTAGTCTAAGCATGATCTCTACCCCATGGCGCTCGACCATGGCGATGAAGGAGGGTGTCCTCTCGCTGGTAAGCTATCGTGAAGCGACCTGCTCTCCGGCAGAGAAATAGCGCTCGTAGGCTTCGGGCAGTACTCCCATGGTGGTGCGGAGATTGATCTCGACGCAGGGATGGAGATGAGCTGGTCTTGCTCTTCGTGAGAGGAAGAGGTCGATACCGATGTAGCCTTGGTAGCAGGAGGCTTGGAGAGCATCCTGCAGGCCAAGTGGTGTGTGTAGCTGGGATTAGTTGGGTGAGTCGTCGCTCTCCCACACGCCCTGATAACTCTTTCCAAAGGCTCTCAGGGAGGCTAGTAGGTTCCTGCATAGGCTCTTCCCGAAGCTAAGGTCTCGAAGTGAGACAAGGCATAGAAGTGTACTTCTCCCGTCTGATCTCGGTAGTACTCGATCGCCCAATATCCCCGCACGCGAAGGAAGGGCTCTATGCTGACACTGCCTACACGTAAGCAATTACCAGCGAGGGGCATCGAGGTGCTTGGGCTGGAGGGAAGTGGAGAGGTGAGTACTCCTCGCCCTGAGGAGCTATAGGGGCGCTTGATGAGGAGCTGGTGGGATCCCTAGAGGGCGCTGGGAGCACCTCGTGGATGGCCCTTGCACAGCTGCTCTTGGGTCTTCTCTCTATCCTCTTCGGCCTCGACCCACTGGGTAAGAGATCGCTTGGGTAATTCCGCCTGCTCGATGAGGAAGGTAAGGAGATCGGACGAAGCTCGTCGATGAGCTCTAGCTGGAGGAAGGTAGGGGTGATCGGAAGCTGTAGCTCGGTCTGCTGGAAGAGGGAGGATCGCTGGATCTCGGCTAGGCTGGAGGCTCCAGTCCCAGAGACAGACCTCGAGCTGTGCTGGGAGTTCCTGAGAAGTGACAGGCTGGCGTCGCCTCGTGGGAGGAGGCTGCGATCGAGCCATCGGCGCTAGCTGGGACATGAGATGAAGTCCGAGGGACACGCTGGGAGTGTGAGTAGGGGGCTAGCTCGATGGCGCATCTGCCGCACCTCACGGGAGGGCGTATGGCGTCCGCTGGGTGGTGCAGTGAGAGCTCTTCGTGCCCAGGGGTTGAAGACCAGAGGCGAGCAGGGCGTGGGGCACGGAGCTTACTTCTTTCCTTCGGGGTGTAGCAGGACATCCGCTTGATGAGGACGTTCTTCAGTGGTCGGTTGTTATCGTCTCGTCGCCACTCGCTGGATCTTGTCTATCGTTCCCAGCCATCGAGGAGACGTCCGAAGACGGTGTAGTCTCCATCGAGGTGAGCTGCTCCGCCTAGGTGCTTGTAGTCTTCTCGTTGCTCAGGGGTGTACTTCCACGTACGTCCTACTTCGTATTCGTCGAGGTCAAAAGTCGGTGTAGTACTTCCCGTGACGATCATAGAACTGGCTATGGATGATCGCTTCTCAGGGTTTTCCTCGTCGGGCTGGCGTGCGGCTGCCAGAGCACCACGCACGTGGACGAAGAGCTCGGGATGGAATTCCCCTTGAGGGTAGAGCTCCTGCGAATCATCTCCCAGAGGCTTATCAGCGGTCAGCCCCTGGTGTTGAGGTTCCCCGTCTGCACCATGAAGTCCTTGATCACACGGTGAAAGAGGACTCCGTCATACGCATGCTGATCGACATGCTGGAGGAAGCGGTCACGGTGGATCGGGGTCCTCATTGAAGAGCTCGATGATGAAGTTCCTTGTTGGTCTCGACGAGCACCTGAGGACGATTTTGGGCATCCAGTGGATGAAGGAGAAGGAGTAGACCTGTGAGGAAGGCCGAGGAGCTGAGCTTCATGGGGTATTTGTATCTAATTCGGGTCGTGCTAGGGGAGTACGGGGCATAGTATCGTTCGAAGCCGTCAGCCGTGGTGATGAATGCCTTGGGGTCAAGTCCGAGGACGAGCTTCTTGAGGGTGGTGAAGTGCTTGCGCTCGATGATGATGAAGAGCACTTCTCGCTCCTGTCCGGTGTACATGCCTGCCATGGAGGAATGGCCTCGTACTCCCGACCTGCTGGATGAGGAGGCTACGTGGCTCCTCCATCTTGTCCGAGATGATGAAGACGGATTTGTGGGTTCTGTGGCTGGAGGGCATCTACGACCTTGCTGTAGACGAAGATCGCTATCCACGAGTAGAGGGGTACACGCCAGTCCTGAAGACCCAGAGCCCCATCAAGACGATGAGCGAGTCGATGAGCATGATGAGCGTGCCGACCTTGGTGTTGAACATGCGGGAGAGCACGCGGGCGAGCGTGTCCGTCCCAGCGCAGGTACTCTGAGCACGGAAGATCATCCAGACGCTGATCCCGAGTAAGGCACCTCCACAGAAGCTACATAGGATGGACTCCTCGACGAGAGGTTTGCCACCTGCCCACTCGCTCGATCAGGTCAGAGAAGAGCGCTACAAGGAGGAAGGTCACGACCGTCTTGATGGCGGAGATCTTGCCTAGCTCTCAGGCAGCCAAGAGGAAGAGGGGACGTTGAAGAAGGAGGGCGATAGTTCTAGGTCCCAGCTCTAGGCCGAAGAAGCTGAGCGAGCTCTCTCAGGACGAGAGCCAGACCATGAGACACCGCCTGGGCTGATGTGTGCGGGAGCAAGGAAGAGGCTGTATCCATGGCAGCTAGAGGAGAGCCGACGATGATCAGAAAGAGCATCAGGAGGAGTTCTCGTCGTGATGGGATAGTAGGCGTCAGCTTGGATGGAGTAGTATATCTCCCAAAGATACGAGCTATCCGAGATCTTGCCACACATTCGCCTGGGTATTTGATCTGGGTTATGGAGGACCCAAGTCTCACCGCTCTTCCCCTCTCGAGATGGACTAAGCTGGTGGAGGAAACAGTAGTAACACCAAAGGGGCAACAGTAGTGCCTCTCCAGAGGCAACAGTAATTAGCCCGAGGGCAATCAGTAGTGCCTACTAGTTTGGATTTTGTGTTACTCCGTTTGAGGAGTATAAGGAGAGAGGAGGGCTGGGATGGGAACTAGGGAGAAGCGCAGGAGAAGGAAAAGGAGGACATCGGAGATCGCTTTTATGTTCGCTGAACTAACCTAGGGAGGGATGTTGTGGGGATGTTCGTATATTGAATTAATTCGTCAATTCTGTACTTTATGAGTCTCCATGTCCCTAAGTCCTCAACTCCCAGTGTCGTCATCGCGCGGCAGGCTTCGGTGGACTTCGTCTAGCTCAAGCCTTGGATGCTTCACGCTTCCAAGTCGTCCTCATCGACCATCCATAATTATCACCAGTTCCACCCTGATCTATCAGGGTCGCTTCCTCGGGGGTTGGAGCCCAGCTCGATCGCCTTCCTTCCGATCAGCCTTCCGCAAGCGTAAGACTCCACTTTCGCCTAGCGAGTGTCATCGGGGTACAGGGAGCAGGAGCAGTGCCTGGAGACCTCAGTCGGGAGATCCACTATGACTACCTTGTGCTGGCGTGTGGGGGACAACGAATTTCTTTGGGAACGAAGGGAGTAGCTCGCCATAGCCTACCGATGAAGATCGCTCTATGAGTCGATGAACCTGCGCAATGTCCTACTACAGCATATCGAGGAGGCGCTGGTGACTGATGACCCTATGGAAGGCTCAGGCGCTGCTCACGGTGAGCCATCGTCGGGGGAGGCCCCACGGGTCGAGATCGCTGGGGCGCTGGCGGAGATGAGCGCTATGTCTTGCCCTAAGGACTATCCCGACCTCGATGCGCACGCTTCACGATCCACCTGCTCGATGCGTCCCCCAGACTCCTCGGAGCGATGAGTGAGGAAGAGCTCTGAGACTGCCCCTACGTGAGCTACAGTCTATGGGCGTGGAGGTGCGGACGCATACCCTCGTCTCAGGCTATGATGGGCGAAGGTACTCACGCTCAAGATGGGACACAGCTCCCTCGCGGAATGTGATCTGGGTCAGCAGTATCGTCGCTTCAATACACGGTCGAGGCCTGCCCGCCGATACCCTCGATCGTGGTAGCGCCTGCTGGCAGACGAGCATGGTCAGGTGATGGGACACCTCGGATCTTCGCCGTCGGAGACTAGAAGCCTGATGACGACTGATCCCACTTATCCAGAATGGGCATCCTCAGATGGCTCAGGTAGCTCTTCAGCAGGCCAAGCAACTGGCTTCTGAACTTAAAGCCCTCGAGGATGGCAAGCCTCTAGCTCCCTTCCACTACAAGGATCTCGGCGCTATGTGGCTACCATCGGACGTAATAAGGCGGTGGCAGAGATCGGGAAGATGAAGTGGGGTGGCTTCACGGCTGGGGTACTATGGCTCGTGGTGCACCTGCGCTCGATCCTCTCGGTACGTAATAAGCTCATCGTCCTGCTGAACTGGCTCGTGGAACTATGTCACCTGACCGCTCCCTGCGTCTGATCCTCAAGCGTCACATCCCGAGAGGAGCCCTACGAGGCACGTAAGGCGGCAGCTATCCGCCCTCAAGGAGGCGAAAGTGCGGACAAATAGTTACTTTTTGTGCATTTCAATAGCATAAAGTATATCGTTTATCCTATAACCAACCCATTGCTTTATGACGATTGACCAGTTTCAACTTCGCAGGCAAGAAGGCATTCGTACGTGTGGACTTCAACGTGCCCCTGGATGCTGACTTCAACATCACGGACGACACGCGTATCCGTGCCGCCCTCCCCACACTCAAGAAGATCCTCTCCGATGGTGGCTCGGTCATCATCGGCTCTCACCCTCGGTCGTCCCTAAGAAGGTCGAGGACAAGTTCTCCTCCGTCATATCCTCGCTCATGTCTCAAGCTGCCCTTGGGGTGGACGTCGAAGTTTCGCTCCTGATTGTGTAGGGGACGAGGCTCGTGAGCTCGCTCAGAGCCTCAAAGCCAGGTGAAGCCCTCCTGCTGAGAGAACCTCCGCTTCTATGCTGAGGAAGAAGGTAAGCCACGTGGCCTAGCAGAAGATGCTACCGACGAGAGAAGGCCGCTGCTAGAAGGCTGTCAGGAAAGCCAGAGGCCTTCACGAAGAAGCTCGCTGAGCTGGCTGACGTCTATGTCAATGACGCTTTCGGTACGGCACACCGTGCACACGCCTCTACGGCACTCATCGCTGAGTGCTTCGACGCTGATCACAAGCTCTTCGGCTACCTCATGGGTAAGGAAGTGGATGCTGTGACAAGGTCATGCAGGATATCCGTCGCCCCTTCACCGCTATCATGGGTGGCTCTAAAGGTCTCCTCGAAGATCGACATCATCGAGAACCTCCTCAGTAAGGTCGACAACCTCATCCTCACGGGTGCGATGACCTACACCTTCGCCAAGGCTGCTGGGTGGCAACATCAGAACTCCCTCTGCGAAGATGATAAAGCTCGACCTCGCTCGTGAGATCGTAGCTAGAGGCGAAGGCTAACGGCGTTAACCTCGTCCTCTCTACGGACTCCAAGATCGCTGATGCCTTCAGCAACGATGCTAAGACTGACTTCGCTCAGAATGACAACATCCCTGCTGGCTGGATCGGTATGGACATTGGTCCCTGACAGTATCACGGCTATCGACTGAGGTGATCCTTGGTCTCTAAGACCATCCTCTGGAATGGCCCTACGGGTGTCTTCGAGATGGATAACTCGCCGATGGATCTCGTGCTGTAGCAGAGGCTATCGCAGAGGCTACACGGCTAATGGGGCCTTTCTCCCTCGTCGGTGGTGGCGATAGCGCAGCTTGTGTGAACAAGTTCGGCTGTCGAATAAGGTCTCCTATGTCTCTACCGGTGGTGGTGCTCTCCTCAAGGCTATCGAAGGAAGAGCTCCCCAGGTATCCCGCAGCGATCAGAGGCTAAGCTCTGAGAGCCCAGCTTCGGAAGCTAAAACACAATCCCCCGTCTGCTCTCGATGAGTGAGCGGGGATTCTCTACCTGAGGTAGAGATGGGGAGAGCCTACTTTCAAGGGATCTCCTGATAGATGGACTTGGGGTTCTCAAGTAGCTCTTTGTACCGTCTTGGTGAAGAGGCTAGATCCTCAGGATCTCCATCAGGATCCCACTCCTTACGGCCTGCTAGGAAGTCTTCGAAGTAGCTCTTCCAGTCAGCGAACTTCGCCTGTGCCACAGGGGACGAGAGAGCAGTCTGCTCGAGGGCAGTCTCCTTGGAGATGAACTTAGCCGATACGCCCATCAAGCCAGATTTACAGCACGAGGCTAGATCCCAGCCCTCTGTGCTTGCTCTCTTGGGTGCGTAGCTCATCGATTTCCTTGACGAGGACCGATGCTGTCAGTGATGTCCCAGGCCTCCTTGGGCGTGTTTCGTGCGTCTGACGAAGAGCCATTTTCGAGAGGGATCGATGAAGAGCTCCTTATAGGCTTCTACGACGAGTATAGCCTGTACCCTGGTACATATCGTAGACCTTATCTACACCGCCGTAGCCAGCATGAAGTAGACACCACCAAGTAGCGTAGGGACGGAGGTAAGCGAGTCAGCTTCCTGTTGTTCATAGGGCTGAGAGCAGGCAAAGAGCCCGCAGAGGGGCTACTAGGCCTAGAGAAGAGATTGAATGCGTAGCTTTCTCATAAGTGCATTGAATGTGAAAGTGAATGAATGTGTCGTTGTACTCCCTAGCTACGAGGAGAGCGAGGAGGATGTGATAAAAGTAGTAAAAGTTCGGTAGAGCTAAAGGCTTTTCATGTTCGTGTGGTTAAGTTTCGTCTTCCTCTCCTCTATTTATGGAACTCTCAGCATCTCTCCTGCGTGAGGGCATAGGGAGTAGTGCTTTGCACTGAAAAGCGTATCTTTGTGCTAACGAGACAATCTTTTAATAGTAAGTAAACGAATTACAACTATGAGCTATAACCTCCTCAAAGGGTAGAAGGTATCATCTTCGGAGCCCTCAACGAACAGTCCATCGCTTGGCGTGTCGCTGAGCGTGCCGTAGAAGAAGGCGCAGAGATCATCCTCACCAATACTGCTATGGCTGCCGCATGGGTCAGCTCAACGAGCTAGGGCGAAAAAGCTCGGTGCTAAGGTCGTCCTCGCTGACGCATACCAAAGAAGAAAGAGCTTGAAGTCCTCTTCCAGGGAAGCGATCAATACCTTCGGCAAGGTAGACTTCGTCCTCCACTCCATCGGTATGAGCCCTAACGTACGTAAGGACGTAGCTACGATGACCTCGACTATAAGATGCTTCAGACGACCTTCGATGTCTCTGCTGTATCCTTCACAAGATGCTTCAGGTCGCTAAGAGCTGGACGCTATCGCTGAGGGTGGATCTGTCGTAGCTCTGACTTACATCGCTGCACAGCGCACCTTCGTAGAGCTATAGTGATATGGCCGATGCGAAGAGCCTGCTCGAGTCTATCGCTCGTAGCTTCGGCTATATCTATGGTCGTGACAAGGGCGTCCGTATCAATACCAGTCTCTCGGTCTCCTACGGTCACTACGGCTGGTGAGTGGTGTCAAGGGGATGTCTGACCTACTTGACTTTGCTGAAGACCTCTCGCCACTGGGCAATGCCGATGCCAATGACTGCGCAGACTACTGCATCACGCTCTTCAGTGATCTTACCCGCAAGATCACGATGCAGAACCTCTTCAACGACGGTGGCTTCGGCTCCATGGGTATGAGCGCCGAAGCCATCGAAGACTTTCGCTGAAGGTCGCTTGGCTCGTCAGGGAAAGAAGTAATTTGTTCTCAAGCCTTCCTCCTTACCGATGATCCTTCGCACGGATAATCTCGTCAAGCGCTACCGCACTCGTACGGTCGTCAACCATGTCTCTATCCAGAGTGGGACAGGTGAGATCGTGGGGCTCTTAGGCGAATGGTGCAGGTAAGACGACGACCTTCTATATGACGGTCGGTCTGAGTCGTCCCCAATGAGGCGTATCTTCCTCGATGACGAGGATATCTGAGAAGTACCCTGTGTACAAGCGTGCACAGGCGGGCATCGGATATCTGGCACAAAGGGAGCGTCGATCTATCGGAAGCTATCCGTCGAGGATAACATCCTCTCAGTGCTTGAATTCACGGGACGGACGAAGCAGGAGCAGCACGAGCGCATGGAGGACTCATCGCCGAGGTTTCGCCTAGAGAAGGTACGTACGAACGCTGGTAACCGCCTCTCGGGGAGGCGTCGCCGAGCCGAGATCGCTCGCTGTCTGGCTATCGACCCGAGGTTTCATCGTGTGATGGGCCCTTCGCGGGGAGTAGACCCCATTGCCGTTCAAGACATCGAAGCGATCGTCAGCTCAGCTTCGGCATAAGAACATCGAGGATCCTTATCACCGACCACAATGTCTATGAGACGCTGAGCATCACCGACCGAGCTTATCGCTGCTCTTTGAGGGAAGGTTCTCTTCGAAGGCACTGCAGAAGAGCTGGCTGACAAACGAGATCGTCCGAGAAGTACCTAGGGAGGGACTTCAGCTCAGACGCCGTTCCTTCGATCATCTATTGGCAGAATAGCCTGCGGGGTATTTGTCGATCTTCATTCCACTTGTTTCCCGAGCGAAGCAGGGCGAATTCTCTTTTCTATTGCGTGCTCTGGGTGGAGGCTGGTGGGCTTGTCCTAGAGACCCTATTTAAAGCTAAGAACGAACCGTATGTGTTGTAATCATGTCCATGAACCGGCGGTAGCTGGTTCCTCCGGACTGTGGCGAGGGGCTGTGCTATGCCTGTTCCATCGCAGTGTGAAACCGATCCTGTGTACACCATGCTCGGGCCGGAAGAGAGCGCGGGAAAGAGAACAGCGTCCTGGAAGCTTGTTGCTTCTACTCTTGGTCTTGTTGCTATCGGAGTTTGAGTGGGATTTCACGATGCCGCATGCTCGTTGGGTATCGGGATATACGTTGATGGCGCTTTGGGCCGGGCTTCCTTTTCATCCGAGCGAGTTGTTCCTATAAGCTGGTTTGTCGGCTCGCTGCTGATCTGGGCGATATACTATCTGAGTCGAGGTGGCTAGCATGTGCTGTGATTGGCATCTTTACGCTTCCTTTTGTCTTCGTGATGGCTATCCTCCGTGTGATCAAGGCCTTTCGTTGATCGCTCTATCGATGTGCCAGCCAAAGCGAAGCTCTCCACTGCTCGAGCAGTGGAGGCTTCGCTACTCTCTGTGTTGTAGACGTGGCTCAGGATCAGGGCCTTGAGGAGGTGAGGTATAGGTCTTGGGAAGAGACGTATACCTTTCCCGAGCAAAGACAGTATACGTCTTGCGTCACGAAACGTATCGTAGCACAGACAATATACGTTTCTACCTACTAAGGAGGGAGCTTGACGACGGAGAGGGATGGCTATGTCCTGTGCGCCAAGTTGCTTAGAGAGGGTCTTGGGGACGTTCGCTGGCGGAGGAATATCTCCTTCAGCGTGGGGTGTAAGGTGTTAAATGGATAGAATTTTAAAGATCTTTGTAGCGCAAAACTAAAGTATTACCCCATAATTATATAAAGGTCAGATGAATAAAAAGTGCACTTCAGCAGGCGCATGTAAGTACACTCCCAAGCTGCCTAAGGCTCTCGAGGCCATGTACAGGTCGTCCTCAGCGAAGCGACTAAGAGCGTTAGCGATCAGGAAGCTATCGCAGCCCTCTTCTAATACCTACGGTCTGCCTAAGCTGACCTTCGAGAAACAACTAGCCAGCCGCTTCTCAACCCGTCAATGTCGGTGTCATCCTCTCCGGAGGTCAGGCTCCTGGGGCATAACGTCATCGCGAGTATCTTCGATGGTGTGAAGAAGATTCATGCTGATGGTCGCCTCTACGGCTTCCTCATGGGTCCTGATGGCCTTGTCAGCACAAGTATATCGAGCTCACAGAGCGACATCATCGACAGTATCCTGCAATGCAGGTAGGCTTCGACATCATCGGTTCAGGGCGTACGAAGCTCGAAGAAAGGCACCAGTTCGACAAGGGGCTTGAGATCCTCAAGCAGCTCGACATCCGTGCTCGTGATCATCGAGGTGACGACTCTAACACGAACGCTGCTGTCCTCGCCGAGTACTACAAGGGTATCGGTGCTCCTGTCCAAGTCATCGGCTGCCCTAAGACCATCGACGGTGACCTGAAGAACGAGCAGATCGAGACCTCTTTCGGCTCGATACGGCTACGAAGGTTTACGCTGAAGTCATCGGTAATATCCAGCGCGACTGTAATTCGGCTCATAGTACTGGCACTTCATCAAGCTCATGGGTCGCTCAGCTTCGCATATCGCCCTCAGATATTGTACCTCCAGGTACAGCCTAACGTAGCGATCATCAGCGAAGAAGTAGAGGCTAAGAACCTCACGCTCGATGCTGTCGTCACGAACATCCGCTGAGATCGTGGCTACTCGTGCTGCTAATGGCGAGAACTTCGGTACGGTGCTCATCCCGAAGGTCTGATCGAGGTTCATCCCTGCCTTCAGGGGCGCTCATCGCTGAGCTCAACGACTTCCTCGCTCACCACGAGGCGGGAGTTCCGCTGCAGTAGCTGCTGCCGACCAGCGTGCCTTTATCATCAGCAAGCTCTCGAAGCTAATTCTGCCCTCTACGCTGGCCTTCCTGCTCACGTAGCTCGCCAGCTAACGCTCGACCTGCTGACCCTCATGGTAACGTCCAGGTATCATGATCGAGACGGAAAAAGCTCCTGGCCGAAATGGTCGGTACGAAGCTCGCTGAGTGGAAGAAGGACGGTCGCTTCGCTGGCAAGTTCTCTCCGCTGACGCACTTCTTCGGCTACGAAGGTCGCTGCGCTATGCCTTCGAACTTCGACGCTGACTACTGCTACGCTCTTGGTCGTACGGCTGCTCAGCTCATCGCTGCAGGTGTGACCGGCTACATGAGCTCTGTGCAGAACCTCACGGCTCCTGCGTCTAGAGTGGATCGCTGGTGGTATCCCCGACGATGATGATGAACATGGAGCGTCGTCACGGCGGATGAAGCCTGTGATCCAGAAGGCTCTTGTCGACCTTCAGGGCAAGCCCTTCGCATTCTTCGCGGCACACCGTGAAGAGTGAGCTGAGACGACGAACTATATCTATCCAGGACCAATCCGAGTTCTATGGTGATCCCGCGTCTCTGCGACCAGCCTTCTCGCACGCTCGCTCTAGAGCCAGAGCAAGTAAGCTCAGGACTAACCTCCCTCAAATAAGCAGTCGTCTGTAACTCATGCATGAGCCCAGCGGCCGACTTGCTGTTATCCCTTCGGAGGATGACTATACGCCGTCGAGCTGGGCGGATCGATCTAATAAAGAGGTGAAGCTAGCTAGGTAGTCGCTTCTCTTGAGGAGATATAGAAAAAGGCTCGTACCGGTGGACGAGCCTCTCTCTTGAGCCTTCTTGATGACTTCGTCGATCGCTGCTTTCAGTCGGGGAGGTGAAGACGTCCCCTTGCGAGTAGTCGGCTTGGTCGTGAGCGGACGACCATTGAGACGAAGCTGATAGCCTTGCCCTTCGCTGGAAGGAGTAGGATATGCTGATAGGGGCTGTGCTACAGCTCCATGTGCTGTGGCTGACCATCCTGCCACGAAAGGGAGCAGACGGCGTCCCCTACGACACGGAGTCCCTGGATGCTTCCCGTGCTCCATGCCTTGGGGAGGGCAGGCGAGAGCTGAATGACCCCAGTCTCACTCTGGAGAAGCATCTCGCAGTCCTGAGGATCCGCCGGGAGTTTCCGTCGATCTGGAAGGGCGGATGAGAGCTGAAGAGAGTTTGGGGTACGAACGCTTTACCATGAGGGCTTCTTGGTCTGCGGATCGAGGGCATCTACGGGGCGGAGGGCATGTTCAGGACGTCGTAGGCTTCGGTAGCATCTCCTAGACGAGCATGGAGTTGACCTTTCAGCCCATGGACCAGCTGGTACTGCTAGCTCACGAGCTTCGACGTCTTCTTGGCCCCTCGGCTAGCTCAGGGCGTTCGATACGGTGATCTCATTGCCAGGGAAGAGCCCATAGAGATGAGAGACGTGACGGTGGTGTGGGATCGACCTCCTTGAAGTCCTCCATCCACTCCATGATACGTCCATCAGAGCGAGGCGTTGTGGGCTTCAGTCGTCGAAGGACGGTGGCTAGGCTATCGATGAATAGACGATCTCGCTTGAAAGCAGGGCTGCCTCACGGGTATTCGTGAAGAGCTCTCGGATGATCTGATTATCCATCGTCAGCCAGCTACGACGGCCACCTCCTTACCATCAGGGTATAGTAGCTGTTCTCAGGAGATGTCGTCGGCACATTGACGAGATGCCCGGTGTTCGGATCTTCGACTAGGTAGAGAGGAAGAAGCGTGCTGCTCCTGCATCAGCGGATAGATCCGCCCTAGATAAGCCCGATCCTGGCTATAGCGATAGTGGTTGAAGAGGTGCTGGCAGAGCCAAGCTGCGGAGGTGTTCGTCGCTCCCCAGCTGGGGTGCTCTCCTGGGGCAGTAAACTGCCAGACATTCCCTAGAACATGGGTGACCCAGCCCTTGGCACCGTAGAAGGTGCGGGCCGTTTTCTCCCCGGATGGGACGATGCTCTCTATCCAATCGGTGAGTGGACTGACGGTCTCCGAGAGAGCTCCCTTCTCCGCAGGCCAGTAGTTCATCTGGAGGTTGATGTTTAGATGGTAGTCGCCATTCAGGGGCCTGGATCGTCTCCGTCCACAATCCTTGCAGATTGGGAGGAAGTGCCCCCGGGCGGGTGCTGGAGAGGAGTAGATAGCGTCCTAGCTGTAGGTAAAGGCTAGCTAGAGCCGGATCACTCTCTGGGTGCTCGTGATAAGCGCTTAGGCGACGATCAATGAGTGAGATCCACGGGCAGTATCTCCGCTTCCCCAGTGTACTCGCACGCGATCCATCTGAGAGGAGGAGACTGGTGCACTGTGCTCTTGGTAGAGCTTCTCCTCGCCCAGGCTTCGGCTTGGATAGGTTGCTCTACGCCGAGAGCGATCAGGAGGGACGCTTATTGTAGTAATTGGTGTTGTGTGCGATGTAGGGGTTAATGACAGGGGCATCGACGTTGAGCAGTTCATTGTCTCGTGCGATGAGCTTCCCTCCCTGAGGTAGGACAGGACGGACGACGATAGCATAATATTGCCTTGGCGTCCATCAGGGAGCTGACCTGCTAGAGTTGAGGTAGCCCGCCCCGACCGTGCGCTGTCCGTTCTCTGGGCGAGTCAAGGATAGACGCAGTGTGTCTTGCTTCGCTTCCGGTGCTATGGTTGGATTAGGGCTGACGACCTGCGCTTCTTTGCCCCAAAAGCGCTATAGGGCGCTTCGAGCGGTAGGGTTGAGCTCCGACCTCGAAGACTCTTCGCTTACGCCCTCACTCAGACTCAAGCTACGGCGGTAGTGCAGCTGGGAAGGGAGATTTTACCAGTTTAAGCGAAGAAATCCCCCCTACTAGATAGCACCGTAGGTACATTAGCTCCATTCCCGTCCACTACCTTGGCCTACCACAGACGAAGGTGCGATACATCAGGTCCTCTGCTTCCTTGGGCTTCCCCGTTAGAAGGAGCTGACGAATGGTCAGTGCAGATGCTTCCTGCTTCGTTATTCAAGCTGTCGAGTCGATTGAGCCACTCCACATCGAGCTTTCGCAAAGCGTAATGATCTGCTCTTGGATCCACCATCAGAGAGCATCCCTGAGCGCCCCATTACCCAGCAGGAGCTCTTCCATCATGTCCCGAGCAGGACGATCAAAGAAGTAGGTGAGAGGTCTCGGTACGTGCTATCGGAGAGAGGGCAGAGCTTAGCCCGATTAGGTGAGGAAGTGCCGGCCGAGGTTGTCACGCCGAGCATTGGGAGCGCCATGGGGACAGCCAGCGTAAGGAGGTGATAAATGACATCTTTCTTCAGGATAAAGGGAGACTTTCTCCCACAGATGAGAGACAAAGATAAGGTGAATTCAGTAGCCCTAGAGCTATCGTTAGAGGATTTCTGAGATCTTCTATCCCCAGCGAATACTGTTAGGGATGGAGACCGACGAGCCACCTTTCTATCATACGGATAGATGGCTGTCTTATTATTGAAGGAGTAAGGATCACATGGTCTCCGAGTCAGCTAGATCATGGCCTCGACTGAGCCAAACGAAGGCTCGCAGACCTTGGTCAGGAGTTGCCTCATCGAGCTGGCGGCTCTGCGAGTAGACCGGGCACTCGCGTCCGGCTGGTGCTACGACCAACATGGCGGCATTCATCGTGAGGCCAGGCATGAGAGCCAGGTGAGGGATTGCCTTCATGCCTGAGCCTTACCCTTGTGCAGGAGTCCAGGAGGTGTAGCCTCGTCAGTGCCATGCGTGAGGTAGGCGAGGATGATCTCATGGTGAAAGCCCTGATTATGTAAGCGATGAGGTAAATCTTTCATCGGCTGCTCAGGGGCAACTTGTAGATCCATTGTGCTATGAGATGTTAGGCGTGACAGACTAGCGAGCACCTCGTGCGATGAGTTTCTTCTCTAGTCGCTTGCGCTCGCGGCGTATACGACGAGCCTCCAGCGAAGCATAGAGGGTAGGGATGAGGATGAGCATGACCAGTGTAGAGAGGGAGAGCCCCCAAGCTACGGTTACCCCCATGCCTTGCCACATCTCCGAGCCTTCTCCGATGCCGAGTGCCATAGGTACCATCCCTAAGACGGTCGTCAGCGTCGTCATCAGTACTGGGCGAAGACGGGAGCGACCAGAGGTCGTGACCGACTGCGTGATGCTCATGCCACACTCACGACATAGACGGATATAGTCGATGAGTACGATCCCATTCTTCACGACGATACCAATGAGCATGATCATCCCGATGAAGGACATCGTATCTAGGGGTATCTGTGTGATCAATAGTCCTAGGAATACTCCGGAGAATGCAAAGGGCACGGAGAACATAATCACAAATGGATCGACCAAGCTCTCAAACTGTGCTGCCATCACGATGAAGACGAGGATCACGATGAGTGCCATCAGCATGCCGAGGTCGCCAAAGGTCTCCTGCTGGTGCTTCGTAAGCCCCCAGTGATCTTATAGGCTATCGAAGAGGGGAGGCACAGGATGTGCTTCGAGGTCGCTGCGTACTTCAGCTACGACGTCACTAAGCTGTACGCTGGGTTTGGGCGTTAGCTCCAAGGGTGACCAAGGAGAGCGGTCCTTACGCTGGATCGTCGGAGGAGTAAAGGATTCATCCAGGCGTCCTAGGTCAGACGGACGAAGGGCTTGCCCGTGGGAGTGTAGATGCTGAGATTAGCGATGTCTTGGGCGACAGGCGTGACTCGGGAGAGAGCTGACACGGATATCATGCTCTCCAGCCTCACGATAGCGTGATGCGATAGATCCATTGACCGCATTACGTGGGTACATGGAGGCTGTAGATGGGTTCAGTCCATGCTCGGCGAGTCGGGTACGATCAAAGACAAAGCGGATCTCTGGGACGTAGTCCTTTACGACTAATAGTAACCTCTGAGATCGTGGTTTCCTTCTCGAGTACATCACGGAGCTGACGGGCATAGGTGTCAGTTTCTGTGAAGTCTTCGCCATAGATCTCTGAGCATGGCATTACTCCTTGCTGACCTCCACCTGTGAGAGACCTTTGGGGAGGATGCCTCAGGATAGGATGCGATGATCAGAGCGCATCTTGTCGGCTACCGCATCTTGGCTCATAGTACGCTGGGACTGTGGATGAGGCCGATATTCATTGTGACGACGTTAGACCCATTATCCTGTATCATAGACCAAGAGTTCCCAGAGGTCGCTTGACCTACCGCCAGAGATCGTCTCGATGGCGGGGAGCTCTAACGTATGCGTCGCTCTAGGTCAAGACCCAGCTTGCGGGTCTCATCGACACGTGTCCCTACAGGTGGCTCAACCGTCGTCGAGATATCCGATATCTTGACTGGGCATGTAGGAGGGTCTTGATGAAGCCAAAGGAAGCGATACTTAGTAGGAAGAGTACAAATGCCGAGAAGACGGTGGTCTTCCTATGCCCGTACTGCCCAGTCAAGCAAGCGACCATAGGCGATGTCTAGACGATTGAGTATGCTCGATCGGACGGAAGAAAGCTTTGCTATGACCTTGCTCCTATTCTCGATTGCGTCGGAGCATGATGGAGCAGAGCATTGGGGTCAGCGATAGAGCTGCTGTCGTAGAGACGATCATCACGATACTGATCGACCATCCTAGCTGGCGGAACATGATCCTGCAGCTCCAGGCATCATCGTCAGGGGAGGAAGACGGCGAGCATCGTCAGCGTAGAGGCGATGACCGAGATCCCTACCTGTTGGTCGCATGGACGGCTGCTTGCTTCGGATAGCTCCTCGCTCAATGTGTGTCGTGACATTCTCTGGGACGACGATGGCATCATCTACGATCATCCCGATGGCGATCGAGAGAGGAGAGGAGATGATGTATAAGCAGGTTTCCCGAGACGAGTAGGTGGGCGAACAGGCTACGAGTGAAATAGGGATCGTGAGGACGATGATGAATGTAGCACGCCAGCGTCCTGGGAAGATGAAGACCACGAGCATGACGATCACGAAGGTGATCATGATCGTGTCTGAAGGAGCTAATCGTATTCGACGATGAAGCTCGAGGTATCGATGAGGGTAGCCGAGGTGTACATCTTGCGGGAGGTTCTTCTGTAGCTCAGGTCAGGAGTGCCTTGACTTGCCCAGAGATCTGTACGGAGTTTGATCCCTCCTGCTTGTTGATGACGATGATCGCACCGCTCTCCCCATTGACGTAGTTCTCCTGCTGGCGCTCCTCGACTGTATCGAGTACCTGTGCGACATCACGCAGGTGAATGTCCTGTCCGTACGGCTAGCTACGATGATGCTCCCGGGCTGTAGTGGATCAGTGAACTCTCCTGGATACGGATCGAGTTCGTGCGAGGAGCCTAGGTCGATCTGCCCTGCAGGGAGTATTTGCATTCTCTGCATGATGAGCTGAGAGATTTGTCCGATAGTGACTCCGTAGGCCTCGAGCTTCGTCCGGGTCACAGTAGACCTGTATGACTACGCTTGGGAGCCCCAACGGCATTGATGGAGCCGACACCATCGATACGCTGTAGTCGGTTGATGACTCGGTCTTCGAGGATCTTATCCAGACCTGCAGCGCTCTCCTTAGCTTGTACGGAAAAGGATGGCGACGGGATGTTACTGTTGTCGAACTTAAAGATCACTGGCTTCTTCGCTCCAGCTGGTGCATTATCCGCCGTAGCGTCGAGCTTATCTCCGGATGTCATTGGTCGCTTCGGCGATCGGTGTACCTGCCTTAAACTCAAGGGTGATGATCAGAGGCATTCTCTCGGCTATTTGACGAGATGCTGCTTGAGTTATTGATCCCGTTGAGGTTATTCTCTAGGAGCTTCGTGACGTTGGTCCTCGATGTCCTCGGCACTCGCCCCTGGATGAGGGAGGTGAGGACCATCACGTTCGTCGTATCCGTCTTGGGCATAAGCTCAATGGCGAGCTTGCTCAATGAGAAGAGCCGAGGATCGCTATCGCCACATGAATGAGGGCGGTAGTGATCGGCTTCCTGACGGAAGTTTCGTAGATACTCATAGACTTATTTACTTACGTAGCTTGACGGGTGTCCCTGCCTTGAGGCTAGAGGGTGCGGAGGTGATGACTTGGTCACCCTCTTCGAGGCCACCGAGGTACTTCATGGCGATCGCCATACAGCTCACCGAGCTCGACAGCTCGGTAGACTGCCTTTCCCCCTTGGAGTAGGAAGACATAGCGGACACCGCTACCTACCTGGCGTACGACGGCCTTATCGGGGATGGTCAGTGCCTCCTTGCTCCCCAGGTCGATATGTACACGAGCGTACATCCCTGGACGGAGCTTGAGATCAGCGTTCTTCACTTCAACTTCGGTAGAGACTGTGTGGGTCACGGGGTCAAGGTGGGGAAGATGTTGGTGATCGTTCCTGCAAAGGTCTCCGTGCCGAGTGCATCTACTTGGAGGGATGCCTGCATACCCTTTTTGAGGAGGGCATAGTATTGCTCGGAGACGCCGATGACAGCCTTTGACGGGAGCGATTTGCTGAATGACTACGACGGGGATGTGGGCAAGTCATATCGCCGTTGTCGTAGTTCTTGGCTGTGACGAAGCCAGAGATGGGACTGCGTGAGGGTGGTATTCTCGGCCGCATTGGCGTGAGGGCCAGCTTTGCCTGATCGACAGCACTCTTTAGCTTGATCCCATTGCGCCTTAGATACGAGCTCCCACTTTATAGAGCTCATCCATACGGGTGAAGTTAGTCTGCGCATCTTTGAGCTGTATCTGTAGCTGGGAGGACTGAGTTGCCTCTAGTCGTGCTACGACTTGGCCTGCGGCGACCCGATCACCTACTTTGACAAGGAGTTGTTTCAGACGTCCTCCCGACTGGGCGGAGATATTATTGATGGTCTTGGCCTCTAGTTGGGCAGTGAAGTCCTCCGGAGGCTGAGTGGAGGTGCGAGTGGCAGAGCCTACCTCGACGATGCGTGTAGAGTCTACAGCTGTGCTGTCAGAGGGTCGCCTGCTCGCTACTGCCTGAGGAGCAGGAGGAAACGGCGACAAGGGAGACGGCTCCGAAGAGGAGACCGCCTAATTGGGTCTTTGTTATCATCGTATCTATCTTGTTTCGCTAGGATTGATCAATTCGCGTGTGCGCTACTTCGTGAGTTCGCTACTAGTCTTCCCCTGAAGCTCATCTAGGAGAAGACTGCTATCATATAGTTGTAGACGGATCTGGCTGTAGTTGAGCTTGGCCTGCAGGAGGGGCGGTCTCAGCATCGTTTAGCTCTAGGATCGTCCCTTCGCCACTGGTGTAGCGCACCCTGGCGATCTGGTGTCCTCGCTCTGCTGTAGCGACGGCATCACGAGCGGCGGCGAACTGCTCCAGCGCCTTACGCTGCTCCCTCTAGACTGTTCATCACTCCCGAGACGAAGTTGCTGCTCCGCCGCGAGGCGCTGTGCACCGAGCTGACGAATCTGTGTATCTCCGTGGAGCGCAGATCGAGGGCTTCGATCCTCCACTATATAGGGGGACATTGAGCGAAAGCCCAATGCTGGAGAAGGGGCTCCATCGCTTGCTGTCATTGAGGCGGAAGCGATCGGCCGCATAGTTATACATATAGTTGAAGGAGAGCGATAGGGTGGGTAGGAAGGCCATCTTCTTGACCTTCAGCGCAGCCTCTAGCGTATCCCCCTGTAGGTCGAGAGCTCTCTCAGCTGAGGTTGTCTGCTAGTGAGATGCGGTCAGCCGACTCGGGTAGCTGTCGGTAGACCTCCTGGGTGTAGCCAGTGAGCTGCTCCGTGATCGTGATCGGGGTCTCTAGGGAGATGCCCATGACGACCTTGAGCTTCGCCTCGGCGAGCTGGACGGCAGAGCGTGCCGCTACGAGGTTAGGCACGAGGTTCTTGACCTGTGTTTCCATACGGAGCTTGTCGTACTCGGCCACGAGACCATGCTGGTAGCGCTGGGAGGTCTGCTGATAGTTGGCCTGAGCGTTGGCATAGCTAGCTTCAAGTGCTTGGAGAGATTCCTTAGCTAGCAAGACGGCCAGATAGCTCTTCTTGACTTCGGCCTCGGAAGAGCGACCTGCGAGCTACGTGCCTTTTGCTCGGCGAGCTCTACCGCTGGCGTCGAGCTTGAGGCTAGCCCATAGCTGAGGGGCGATGATCGGCATCCCTGCGGCGATCCCTCCTGCAGGGTGTGCTTTTTCGCCCATCTCGATCCTCGTCCGATGGGAAGAGCCTCCCATCGGAGAGCCGGCCATGTCATCTCCACCTCCGAAGTAGACCTTCTGCTTCTTCAGCATATAGGAGTAGCTACCCGTCAAGCTCACCGAGGGTAGGAGTCCTGCACGAGTCTTGCGAGGCGTTAACCTTTGCTTCATCATAGCCCGAGGCGAACGGCTTGTAGGCTAGGACTCTTGTCTAGTGCCAAGCGGACGGCTTGCTCTAGAGTTAGGGTCAGGGGAGCGTCTGCCTTAGCAGTCGTCGATGGGGGTGGTTGGGGAGTTTTCTGCCTCTTGTGCTCCTAGCGAGAGAGCGGAGGCATATAGTCCGACAGTCAGTGCAGTAGGGCTCGGGTAAGGAGCCTTGACTGTAGCGGAAGAGTTACATACATAAGGATATTGTCTGTGCTTGTAATGAGGGGAAATTTTTACCCTCTTGCATTTTAGTACGCAAAGTTGCGTAAAAATGCGCCAGTTTAAGGTCGATATCTCACAGGATTACAGAGGGGATAAGTCGCGATCCTGCAAGCCTTGTCAGAGATGCTCTGATAGCCTGCTGTGGGTTGGGTATATTGTGACACGGAGGTCACTATATACCCAACCGGATCATCCTAATATACCCAACCGAGAAGTCTACAATATACCTAACCGACCGAGTACGAGGTGTCGCCTCCTTCGAACCCCGAATAGAGCACGATGATAGGGGATATGTCTTCATCCGAAATTATTTGTACATTTGTAGCCAAGGAAACAACTAGTGCACTGCGCACGGAACAATATCAACTCACTAATTACTCAAGTGTAGCCGTTATGGAAATCAAGAAGTCAGCCAAGGCCGACCTGGAAAAGGGCAAGGGTCTCTCGATCCTGCTTGGTCTGCTCGTGGCGCTATCGCTGGTCTTTGTTAGCCTCGAATGGCGCTCCAGCATCGCTCAGGCTCAAGGTGGTGAAGGTGGCGACAAGCACGTCATGGAAGATGCACTCATCGTCCAAGATGATCAGAAAGCAGATCAGCCAGATCCACCCCAAAGCCTGATGAAGCTCCTTCGCAGACAGAGATCCAGCTCCCAGAAGAATTTAGGTCGTATCCAACGATACCAAGGTCGAGAAGCTCAGCATCATCTCTGCCGACGAAGATAAGGTACTCCCTCCTGCTAACATCCCCCTTGGTCCAGTAAACAACCCTGGCGGTACGGGCGGTGAAGAGCTTTCGGATGAACCTTTCGAAGTCGTAGAAGAGCAACCTGAGTTCATCGGCGGACAAGACGCTTTCCGTAAGTTCCTGCAGAATAACCTCCGCTACCCAGAGCGCGCAGCCGACGAAGGTATTCAGGGGCGTGTCGTGGTACGCTTCATCGTCGAGCGTGACGGATCTGTATCTGCAGTAGAAGTCGCTAAGGGGTCGACCCAGACCTCGATAAGGAAGCTGTCCGCGTGGTCAAGGCTCTCCCAAGTGGAAGCCATGGTCGCCAGCAGGGGTAAGGCAGTACGTACTCGCTACATGCTCCCTATCGTCTTCACGCTCCAGTAAGACCTATCGCTTTAAGCTAAAGCTAAGCCCCTCCCGAGGATCATGCGACAGCATGCCTCGGGAGGGGCTTACTCATAGCTCACACTTCTCTTCTAGGGGAGAGGAAGGCGGTTGTGATAGGGAAAACCTACCGGTATCCTTTAGGGAAGCTAGCCTGCTCTATTTTGAGAGTCAAGCCATCATCCTTGGGTAAGTGAGATCTCCTTCGGTAGGGAGGTAGGACAGGTAATAGGGGAATTGGAGTGTCGTGACTGAGGATGAGCTTTTGTCGGAGCTATTGCTCGTCCAAGGGCAAACTCAGCACTTGTCTTCATAGGAGCATAACCTCACCTCTACACACTCTCTAGGAGACTTCAGCGAAGAGAATGAAGAGGGATAAGCTCTCACTATCCTAGGTAAAGGGATAAAATACTCCACCCCTCCAAGCTACAAGATACAGGCTTGGAGGGGTGGAGTATAGCTGGATGAGGAAAGCGGATTTGAGGTCTGCCATCCACCCGGAGGCACCACCACCTCAGTGGATCCCTCCTCCGAAGCTACCTCCAGAGAAGCCTCCGCCAAAACCGCCACCGAAACCACCGCCACCATGGTAGCGATTGCGTCGCATAAGTCCTGCTAGTAGAGGTGCCGATGCAGTCAAATCTTCATCCAGTCGTATCTCGGCGATCCTGGTGCTGATCATGGCCACAGTGCCGGCAGTGTATCGTCGTAGCGCTGGTAGCGTCCTTGCCCAGGGATATTCACTGGGCGAGCTGACAGCTTCGACTGTTCGCCCACCGCAGTGCTCGCAGATCTGCCAGTGCGTCCCTAGATCTTGGGAGGTGCGTTCGCTGTAGCCACAGGAGGCACAGCGATAGACTTGGTAGCGTCGAGATCCCGAGTTGCTCCTCTAGCCTAGCTAGCTCAGGTAGATAGCGTAAGCGCTCCGTATCTGATGGGAGGAGCATGCTCTCTGCACCGCACTGCGGACAGCGGGTCGCTAGCGTCACTAGGGCGCTTCTCCATCTGCTTTGCCCAGAGATAGTATAGTAGACCCAAGGGAAGGCAGAGGAGGCTAGAAGGGGCCGTAGCGGACGAGTTTCTGTGGGAGGTGGGGAGCTGTGCTCCTGGCCACTGGGGCGAACGCCTGCCACGTACCTCATAGTCTCTGAGGAAGACCAAGCGCTATGAGCCTGCTGCTGGGAGGATAAGCCCGTAGAAGAAGGCGATCATCTGCCAGTTGATCTGATGAGGTCGCCTGCCCTGTGCCAGAGCGTACCTCTCCCTGGTAGCCAGTCCTCAGAGAGCGCCTGATTCACCGCTATGATCGCCGCTAGGATCGCCGCTCCGTACTGCTTGTCTTGCATGAGGAGCGCATCTCATTCCGTCGGATACGATCTAGCAGGGCATCGGGTGAGGGGCACCTTCGAGACCATAGCCTGTGGCGAAGCGCAGACGTCGCTGCTCGATCGACATCAAGAGGAGCAGACCGTCATTCTTGGTCTTCGAGCCAATTCCCCAGCGACGAAAGAGCGCCGTGGTGAAATCCTCAAGGTCTTGCATCCCCGATGGAGGGAGGACGACCACAACGAACTCCACTCCCCGTGTCGAAAGCGAAGCTGGGTCGAGCTCTCGGTTGATCTCCGCTCGCTCTTCTTCTGGGATGTGGCCCGCAGGGTCGCTCAGTGGCTGAAACGCTATCTTGAGCAAAGACGTTGAGCACCTGCTCGGGGCTATAGACCTGCCCCGCTAAGGGGAGGCTACCCAGAGTACCAGAAGGAGAGGAGGCTTAAGAAGCGTGAACGCATAGGCGTTATGGGCGACTAGCGGGTTACTTCGAGAAGTCTACCGTTGGGGCGATCTCACTGCCCGCCTGCGCGGTGAGTAAGGACGCTCACTGAAGCCAAGAAGGCCGGCGATGAGGACGGTAGGGAAGGTCTGTCGTGCTGTGTTGTACGTCTTGGCCGTCTCATTGAAGTCACGACGTGCGGTAGCGATACGATTCTCCGTGCCCTCGAGCTGTACGGCGAGGTTCTGGAACTGTTCGTTGGCCTTCAGATCGGGGTGCTATCGACGACGACCATTAGGCGAGAGCGCGCAGAGGAAGGGCATCCTGGCTCTGCTGGAGCGCTGTGAGAGCGGCTTCGTCGAGGTTGTTGGCGTCGATCGTCGTTGAGGTCGCCTTGCTACGAGCGGTGATGACTCCTTCGAGGGTCTCCTTTTCGTGAGAGGCATAGCCCTTGACGACATTCACGAGGTTAGGGATCAGGTCACTACGGCGCTGGTATTGGTTCTCTACCTGGCTCCAGAGCTCTTGACCTGCTGGTCCATAGTCACAAGCGCATTATACTTCATCACGGCCCATGAGCGAGGGATGACAAAGGATACCGACAGGGAGTAGCCACTTGGGTAACTTCATAGTCAAATTCCGGATTAAGTGTGAATAACTATACAAAAATAGTACAAAGGTTATACCAAAAGCTCCTGTGTCCTATGGGGGTGTCCGATGGGACAGGGGCACGGCTAATCAAGGACTGGATCCCAAGGGGTAACAGTGGTAACACAAAGGGGTAACAGTGGTGCCTCTCGGGAGGCAACAGTAGTGCCCTTGAGGGGCAACAGTAGTGCCTACTAGTTGGAATTAATCAGCATCCGCAGAAAGGGCTAAAGAAAACCCGGAAGGCCTGCCATGGTAGCTCTCTCCGGGTGATAGACTCTTGAAAGCTAGAGTGCATGCCGTCGCCTGTGCTAGCTTCTACGCTTGGGCCTCTTTGGGGCGAGAGGCTTATTGCTTCAGGGGCTGGGTGCTTGGCTGAGACTTCGACGATCTTGACACCCTCCTCCTGTAGGTAGCAGAGGTGGCCCAAGACTTGCTCTATAGCCCATCGCACGTAGAGATCCATGTAGCGTCTCACCTGAGTGCGGTAGCTGGGCTCTTCCTTCCCGAACTTGTAGTCTACGATCTCTACGTGTCCATCTGGATGGATGATGACTCGGTCAGGACGCCGGCTAGACGTGAGTCTTCCCCGATGATCGCTCGTTCGTTGTATACCTCTCCCGAGCCATCGAACCAGCGTCGTGCATCGAGGGTGGTCAGAGGATCTGCTTCAGAAGTCGCTCGAGCTCGCCCGTCTGCTCCTGAATGATATACCCTGGCGAACGAGCTTCCGCCATCGCCTCCGTAAGCTCACCCTCTGTCTCGATCCGAGAGAGATGAGGTGCATCGTCCTCCCATAGCGACTGGCTCTCCTCGGTGAAGTAGTCAAGCCCCTCACGTGGGACGGCCAGGCGTGTATCTAGAGGGATAGGATTGGAGCGAGGTGATCGAGATCGTTTGATCACGAGGCTGGTCTTTCTCTAGAGGAGCACGGAGGTCGGAAGTGAAGCTCCCAGCCTCTTCAGCAGGGATGTCGACGAAGAACTCCTTGGTTTCAGTCATCTTTCTTCAGTAGGCGAAGGAGGAGATCTTCCATTGTCTTGACCTCCTTTTTCCTCCTTTCCTTTTCCTTCTCTGGCGGGCTCTGCTAACCAGAGAGTGAGCTCCTGCTTCGGACGATGTAGTCGCGACATAGAGGAGATTGAGGCGCATCGAGACTGATACCTCATCTGCTCCTCATGGTAGCTCTGAGCGAGAAGGTGGTGCGTAGCTTTTATGATAGCGTAAGGGGACACTCTTTACGTTGGCCTTGGTTAGGGGGCTAGAGGCTGGGAGATCGGGAATGGGCACCAGAGGATATTCTCTAGATTATCAGAAGGGTCGAGGTCAAAGGAGGTCTGGTAGTAGTACTACAGGAAGCCAAGTCCCCTTAGACTTGTGGATCGTCATCAGCTGGAGAGCGTCGTCAGTGCAGCGCTCACGATACGCTCCTCTGCTCCTTGGTCTTGCCAGTAGGCGAGGAAGGATGGAATATCGGAGACTTGGGTCTGCCCCCAAGCATAGAGCTGATCGAGGAACTTGACTAGATAGGCTCCCTCGCTCTCTGGTAAAGACTGGAAGCGGTGAATAAGGGTTCTACCACCTCATAGAGACCACGCCGTCCGATGGTCTGTAGATCCTCCAGCTCTTCGCTAGAGAGCTCTTGGGGATCAGTTGATTCAGTGCCGTGCAGGTCGAGGAGCTGGTGATAGGCCTCCTGAAGGATCGCACGGGTAAGATGAGATTCGTGAGCGATGTAGCCTGGGCAAGCGATGAGGAAGCGTACGGAGAAGGCTTCTCCACCCGCAGTGCCTCCTCGGAGACGAAGTGGAGTGAGTAGCCCTCGCATTGTTCTTCGGGGAAGGAAAGTAGCACCTCGGAGACGGCCGTGGAGCTCTTTCTTGTTTTCGTACCAAGGATAGCGATGTCACTGGCTCAGTAGCCTCTCTTCTGCAGGTCGATGATCACATGGGGGAGCTCTGCTAGTGCAGGATTAGCTACTTGTTCTATCTGCTCTGCGCTCTTCCTCAGTGATGTCGGCTGGAGCTTTTGCCTTTGGTCTTGGGGAAATAGCGATGGACTACGACTTGCAGCAGGGCATTTTCCTTCTGGGGAGGAGCTCTTGAATGGCATCGTCATAAGCTGCGATCTGTAGATCAAGAAAGGCATCAAAGAGGCTCCTTTAACGCCTGCATCCCCCGAGATTGGTTTTGTGCCTCCAGTGGGCATTGAACAATTCGTGGAGTAGCTGAGGGCGGTGTAGAGTTTGTTGTTGAAAGAGGATGATCTCCGAGTGCTTCGCCAGTTCTCCTGTGGGGTGTGTTTCTCGATCTGTCCAGCGAAGTCGGCTTGGAGCGCTGAGGTGAGTAGCGAGCTGTCTGAGTTGCGAAAGCGAGTAGATACTCTGCTTGGCATCTCCTGCGATCAGGCGGTCTTTATCCTCGGCGAGGAGTCCTTGAGTAGAGGCTTAAAGTTTCGTGTACTGAAGAGGGCGCTCGTATCTTGGAACTCATCGATCATATGGTGCCTGATACGTGCTCCCAGCTTTTTCATATAGGAAGGGTGCATCGTCGGGGACTCTTCAAGTAGCGAAGAGATGAGCGAAAGGAGCATCTGAGATAAACATCAGGCTCCCTCTCCTGCTTGAGGCGCTGGAGCTCGGTGTCGATGTCGATGAGCAGGATTGTATCGCCTAAAGTAGCGACAGAAGCTGATCACAATCAGTCTGATAGAGGAGTTCTCCTGCAAGAAGCTATCTAATGCGAGAGCATTTGCTCCTTGACATCCTCGAGCGATGGGGCTAAAGCGCTCCTTTGGCCTCCTTCGAGACGATCTTCTCCATAGGATCATCGGCTGCGAGATACTCCCTTAGATAAGAGTTACTTCTTGTGAGGACTTGACCATCTTTATCCCACTGGTTGGGATTGTTTTGGAGCCTACGTATAGGACTAAAAGGACCTTTTTCTTTGTAACGAATATCCTCATCTTTGATGCCAACCTGGTCTATCAGGTTGAGGATGCTTGTTGCTCGTCGTTGAGCTTCGTCTATGAGATCCTTCCGAAGGAGTATTGGCTTGCTGGCGTGAGGGCTGCGACGTTCTCCTTGGTAGGAACTCGTGCTTGGAGCGTAGGAGTTGACTGTTTCGACTTCGAGCTCCTTGGCGAAGGTCGTGAGGTTCTTCTCTAGCTTAGAGAAGCGCTCTCCATCCTCGATGCTGTCTTGGATCAGCTGCTCGATGAGCTGTCGTATGGTCTCATTAGCCTGCTGTCTGTCTTGGGAGGATAGTACCTCGAGGACGAGCTTGCTGAGCCAAGGCTGGGTCGTCAGCTCGATCTTCAAGGCTCCAGGTGCCTAGTTCTCTGGCGAAAGGAACGCACGACCTCCTGGAAGAAAAGAGTCTATGGTGCGTACACGAAGGCATTGTAGTCAAGGAGCATGGTGCGAAGGGTGCGTGAGGCACGCTTCTGAAGCTCCTCCCTCAGTTAGCTTTAAAAGGCTGTCTGCAGGTCGTCTGCGAGGCAGACTGCTTGGGATCCTCTGCCAGCCGATGGAGTTCGTCGACGATACGCTCCTTCATCTCCGGTAGCCTTCTTGGTGAAGGTGACAGCCTGGATAGTTGTGAGTAGCGGGGATCCGGAGAGAGGAGAGCGCAAGACGTAGGGTACTCCCGTGTCAGGGGTGTGTCTTTCCTGCACCAGCTGAGGCTGTGTAGACGTGGAGGCATGTGTGGAGGACTGGACGACTAGTATTCGTCAGGAACCGACGAGTGGTATCGAGACGCTCATCATCTCGGCTACGATTGTGATAGATACGACGAAGCGGATTGCGTGTCGCTTCATCATAAGCTCCGTCGGGCTCGGTGAGATCGATAGCCGTATAGAGAGCGCAGCGCATCGAGGTGAGATCTGCGATCCCTTGACCAGCGATGTCGTAGCCGGTGCCATGGTCTGGAGAGGTGCGGACGAACTCTAAGCCTAGGGTGAGCATTGACCCCTTCGTTCATGTAGAGCGCTTTGAAGGGGCTAAGCCCTTGGTCGTGGTACATGGCTAGGATACCATCAAAGGGAGTCAATGCGCCCACTTCCCCAGAAGCCATCTGCGGGGTAAGGGCCGAAGGCAGAGTAAGCCTGCCTGATCGGCTAGCTTGAGAGCAGGGCTGATAATCCTATCCTCTTCGTCTCCATGAGTCCCTTATCTCCTGCGTGAGGATTAAGGGCGAGGACGGCTAGGCGAGCTTCGTGATCCCGAAAGTCTCGCTGTGAGACCTGTCTCCAGTAGGCGTCAGCTTCTGCGCGATGAGCTCTGGGGTGAGCTTCTCAGCCACCTCCTTCACGGGATGTGGGTCAGTAGCCAGCGCCACACGGCAGTCTCCCGAGCAAGTACCATGAGAGATTCGCCCATGGGGACTACGGCTGCTACTGCCTCTAGATGAGTCGGTGTGCCCCTGGAGGAAGCGGTCTCGAGGCATCACGGACTTATTTATTGGGGGCAGTGACGAGGGACGTCGCACAGCCCCATGCCACGTATGTCTGCCGTTGCACGATCTACGGGGCAAGGAAGGCTGATTCCCCAGCTTCGGCCGTGGGTTCGCCTGGGTGTACTGTCTCTCCTTGCCGAGGTGCAGTCGGGAGTGAGTACTCCGTCCTTGGCTTCGCTAGCTAGTCGGATCGTCTCCCAGCTGACCTCGGAGAGCTGGAGTGCTCCTTCCAGAAGGTAGCCACCCAGGCTGCAGTCCGTAGAGGATCGGGGTGAAGAAGCTCGAAGATGCGTTCGTCAGCAAAGATCTTGAGCAGGATCTCGTAGCTTATCCCAGTGATGTCGCCGTGGGTGGTAGCGACGCGTAGCGTGTATTCATCGTCTACTCGATTAGAAGCCTTTCCGTGTAGCCTGCTTGCAGGATGGTCTTCGGGTCGAGAGGCCTTCACGCTGTCGGGACGGAAGGAGTGAAGGCGGCCTCCATCATACGGATGAGGTGGAGCTTATCCTCGTTGGGGCGGTAAACAAAGCCCTCGAGGACGTAGACGAGGCTGCTTGGGTCTCGGGAAAGCCTGCGAGACAGATGGGCACCCATCATCGCTCCGCCCTCCATCTTCCACGTCCACGGATCTCCCAGGCGTAGGGGCTGTCAGGGGCTGTATGCGTCGGTGGGTAAAGTGACCGTAGTTCTGCTCGGTGCAGGAGTAGCTGCCCTCGAACTCTCCCTCGATGTTCATCTTCAGGACAGAGTCCCGCTTGCGGACGAGGGCATCTGAGTCCTAGGTCGACCTTCGACTCGTAGGGAAAGGTATGAACGAGGGATATCGTGGCGAGGCGCATGGATGCGTTGGACATCCATGAGGAGTTCTTGCCCGGCTTCGCGGAGCGAATGTCTTGAGGAACATTGATCGGTAGCCAAGGCACTATCTACCTGCTCCATCGCCTGCTGGCTATACACCTTAGAGACCGACTCTCCGAAGAGGAAAAGCTCATGCGAAGGATCGTGATTCATGATCGCTTCCCACGCTCCTTGATATAGTGGAGGACGGAGTCTTGGCTCGGCGAGGTCAGACGGACGACGAGTTGCCCCTTGGCATGAGTCGTCTGCAGCGTGCTTGAGGCTGGTCTTTGTGAAGCAGATCTGATCGACTTCGACGCGGATGACGTACGTACCGTCACAGATTTCCTGTGAAGGAGGATGTAGGGCACCCGTGATATACGTAGCGAAGGTTCGGCAGAGTGCGGGGGCATCCTGTTCCAGCAGATCATAGAGAGCTAGCGCCATGGGAGTCTCGAAGTATTGCTTGTCCATGACTAGGATTAGTTCGCCAGGCTTACCGATGGCTGACTGCTGAAGTATCGAGCTTTTGGAGGAAGACTTACGGCCCACGAGGGAGATCAGGGCAAAGGGCTAGACCTGCGAAGCTAAGACTACGCTCTAGGGAAAAGTTTTCATAGTCGTTTCAGATGAGAGGACGATGGGAAGACAACTGGGTAAATGGGATAAGACAAGATACGAATAATGCCTGCGAAACCCTTGTCTGAGCGGGATGGACTAGGGTCTCGGCTCTCTCGCACTACCTTGGGCCGAGATCGGGGCTAGCTCTTCTTCTCTGGGGGTAGGTGTCCGGTGGTCTTCTCTAGCTCCTTCTCCTGGCTAGAGATGCGTCGCTCGGTCTTCTTGATGATCCTCGAGCTAGGGAACTCCTCGGGGCATGCCATGCCTCGCTCTAACATTTGGCGCACGCTCAGGTTATTCTGTACGTGCTCGTCGGTAATGGTGGTCTCGCCATAGAGGTTCTCTTCGGCGACGTGATGGTTCGTCATTTTCTGTCGCTAGGTTCTTGGCGGCGATGGTGATCGTCGGGAGAAAGTCGGCAAGGGACGAGCTGGCTTCACGCAAAACGCTCTCATCTCCTCGGTCGTATGCCCTCCGAAGAGCGCCATGTCGCCCTGGGAGCGGATGCAGGCAAAAGCTCTGGGCGTCGATCCCGCTGGGAGATGTTGCAGACAGCTGTTTCTCTGCCGAACGAACGATCCCGTGTCTCTGGGCGGGTGAGCTCCTCGAGATGCTCGGCGATTAGCTCCGCCTTACGTGTCTGTAGAGCCAGGTACCTGGGCGAAGGCGATCTCTGCTTCTGTAGGATCTCGTTCTGAGCGATGAGATAGCAGGCGAAAAGCGGTGAGCATATACGTCTTGTGGCTCCTGCTTTTCGTTTCCACTGCCACGAGCTTCCCTGCGGATGGGACGGAGTGATCCTCGGCAGAGATCCCTTGTGCCTCGCGAGGCTATAACTCGCCCGATCGTGAGCGAAGTTGCTCCAGCGGACATAGCCGAAGACCCGCTGGAAGGGTGCGTGCAAACCATGCTTCGATGGTCATAATCGTCCTCCCTCGATCGTCTCCTGATCGCATCGAGAGGAGCTTTGGTACTGCTGTGCGCTGACATGTCCATGGCGAGTTGGGATGAAGTTACTGGCGTCATGGGTCGGGGCGATGGAGTACAGGTGCGGTTCGTCCGCTCGATCTAGATCTCCAGCCCTCCGAGCAAATGTACAAAGATCTCCCCGACCGAGATCTCTCCGCTCGGAGCAAGCGGTCGATGTAAAGGCGAAGGTTGAGCCCCACCGAAGTTAAGGTAAGCGCTTTACGACGAAAGGTAGACCTTCTCAGCCCTAGGTGTAGACCTTCCTCGGCTGAGTGCTAAATCGCTAAAAAGCCACCTAGCCGACTCAGGGGGCTATGGGATGGCGATGAATCAGGAGACGTGGTAGGGTGGGCTGCTTGCCTTCTTTAGCTTGGTTTTGGATGGAGCGGTAGGCCGCCAGATAGAGAGTGTAGCTCGTCGTAGAGTAGAAACTCCCTCGAGGAGATCCTGAGATGGGCTTCGGCCTTCCTTTAGTCGTGGCTGTCGAAGACCTTACGAAGGGCTTCAGACGCACGGGGTCGATGCCGGCTTGCTTAGCCGTGATCTTGCCCTCCTCTGGGAGTTGGGTGAGGTGGCGGTAGATCGTGCTCTCGGTCAAGGCTCGCTCGGTGGCTATCTCAGGGATGGTCTTGCCCAGGAGAGCATCTGGAGGTCGTCTCCTGCGTGCTGAGTTTGACCTCCTTGACCTTGTCCTTCTTAGGCTCCGGAGGGGATGGTGTAGGGATCTTGACCCCCTGCTTTGGCTTTCCTTCAGCCAGGCTTCTGGGAGCTCTTCGATCTGCAGTGCTTCCTTGTCGGGGTGGTGCCCTGTACGGGAGCCTCGCATACAACAGCAGATGCAAGTAGGTGCCGCACCGTGCGAATGAGCAGGCTATGCTGCTTCGAGCTCGCCTTGGAGACTCCTTGACCTTCTTCATCCCCGAGCTTGGTGCTCTGTGAGGCAGTAGCCCCGACATCAGACTGCGCCAGCGAGGAGGAAGTAATCCGAAGCCTTGGCAATGCGTTCGGTGATCTGGGTAGCCCTTCTTCGGAAGCAAAGAGCTGGTGGGCTGAGTGCAGAACATCTGCGATGATCCTCATCTCCCCGATCTGTGCCGACTGCTCTAAGGCCCAGTCACCAAGCTGCTTTTCTTGCTTCGCTCACTCTCTAGGCGGTAGGTATGTGCGTGCTGGCGGAAGCGATCATCGACCTCCCCACTGGAAGGCTAAGAGTGTCTGCTCTCGCAGTAGGCTAGCTTGTCGGAGGCGAGGGTGCGCTCGAGCTCTTCGTCTGATGCTCAGGAGCGCTCATAGTCGACTATCTGTGAGGGGACAGCTGGGCTTCCTCAGAGAGCTGTGAGGAAGTACGAGACCTTCGGGGCTTCTAAGACGGGAGAGGGCTACGTAGAGCTTGACCAGAGGCAAGGAGCTGCCTCGGGTCGATAGCTGCTTTGTCGAAGGTTAGCCCTTGGCTTTTAATGGATAGTGATAGCCCAAGCTAAGCGGACAGGGAAGTGCTTGAAGAAGCCTAGCATCTCCCGGCTCAGCATCTCCGCTCTCCTTGTCGAGCTGGTAACGATACGTTCTCCCCAGGTGCAGAGGGACATCGAGCTCATCGTTCTCGAGACGGACGAAAAGAGCTTCTGAGGGTGTCATCTCTTCGACCGTACCTAGCATCCCGTTATAGTAGCGTCGAGGGTGTCTGGGTGTCATTCTTCAGCATCATCACACGTGTGCCGATCTTCCAGCCAGCATGGGCTCTACAGGGGAAAAAGGTGCTCAGGGAAGTCGCCGAGATCTGAGCGTAGTGGTCTTAGTAGCACCCGGTAGAGACTTCGAGCGTGGTATTGATCTCGTCCAGCTCGGTTGTTGTGCGTCAGTGACGAGCCTTCCTCAGGATCGGGTCAAAGGTGCGACGATGCGTCGAGGCCATTGATCGGTCGTGGCTGGTCAGCTCATTGTACCGGAGGTGATTGAGCAGGGTTCGGAGTGCTATCCTGCTGGCGGTAGACGTACGTCAGCTCGATATAAGTGGGGGATACTTCTGGGCAGGACGTGGGCGTGGAAGAAGAATAGGCTGGGATAGTATTGGCTAGTACCCTGCCACTCGTGAAGAGCTTCACTACGGGGAGGGAGCTGGAGCATGTCGCCGATGAAGAGGACTTGACGCTCCTCCGAAGGGAGGGGCTTCGGCGGACACGCTCTCAGTGGCAGATCGACCAGATCCAGCGTGTCGGCACAGAGCATGCTCACCTCGTCGATGACGGTAGCTCATCGCTTGGATCAGGCGGATCTTGCGCTCCTGCAGGTGGATATGCCGGCAGAGTCTCTCGGGGTAACGAAGAGCTGACTCTGCGTCTCTGGTAGCTGTGCTTAAGGTCAGGGGATGAAGGAAACTCTAGAGGTAGCTGGCAGGAGCGGTGGAGCGTCACTCCTCCTGCATTAAGTGCAGCGATACCAGATGGGAGCAGCGATGACTCTAGTTCTTGTAGGTATGCTTGCGTATGCGATGTAGCAGGGTGGTCTTCCGTACCAGCCCTTGCCGGTGAGGAAGAGGTTACGGTTGGTATGCGCTATGAACTCCTGAGGTATTGCTGACGTTGCATGAGGGAGGCTAGGGAGGGATTAGGCCGTGAGGATGCGTGAGACTAGTTCGGAGAAAAGCTCACTGCTGGAGAGGTTAGCATCGACTCCTTGGAGTAAGCATCGATCAAGCGAAAGGTGGATGATGGCGAAAGGTCTGCGAGGAGAGTAGTGTCGGCGAGCTAGATGTGGTCTCGCGCAACGTGAGGACTGACCTTCAGCTGGCTGGAGATGCTTCGTTCGTCAGGGTGAGGTATATAGTGTACCGCCATGGGGTTGGCGAAGAAGTTGAATGAGGATTGCTAGCGTCATCTGGATCGGGTGGCTACATCGTTAGCGGCGTGAAGGCGATACAGTAGGCTCTCGGTGCATCTCGCCGAATGAGGGCTGCGAGGAACTCAAAGTTATTGTACTCCTTGCTAATCCCTACATAGTCCTCGATGACCTCGGGGGTGACGCTGGTGCTCTTCCCAGAGAGGGCGATAGCGATCTTCTCTACTTCCCGGGGATCTTCTCAGATCGTGCCCGTAGCATCGGCCATCACCTGCCGCTGTGCGAGGTCGATCGTCAACCGTCGTGCCGAGCTCTTGATGATGAAGTCGGGGATCTTGTGATCAGCGATCTTCGAGGATTCGAAAAAGCCTCCTCGCTCTTCGATCTGCTTGTAGAGCGCCTTGCGTTTGTCTGCCTTCTTCTTCATGCGAGAGGATGAGGCGGGTCGTCGAGGGAGCTGGTCGAGGGTGATCGGCGATCTTCTCTATATCCTTCACGAGCTGACCTCACGCGCCAAGACAGTACGTGGCTTCCATCATCGGGAGAGCGGGTGCCTCCTAATGAGAATGTCACGGGCGAGACATCGGCGCCATAGAGGATGCTGAGGTTGAAGTCCTGCTCTTCCCTCGAGGATAAACTCCTTCGTCGCATACGAGGCGATCTGGGCCGATGAAGAGGGCTCATCGCCTGCTGAGAGATGGGACGGGCGCAGGCTTACCCTGCTTGAGGGCAGCGATGATGTCTGGTTGGGTGAGCATTAGGAGGAAATAATAATGTAACTTCGTGAGGACTACTCACAAAGCAGACCTTATACTACAAAGATAATGATGATCGAGCTAAATCTCCCTAAGTACAATCCCCGCTTGAGTAAGACGGCTACTGGGGTGATGATCTATGACCTCCGTCGCAAGGCCGTGCGTCTTACTCTGAGGGATGGGTGCGACAGCACTTCATCCACTATTTGATCGACCACTGGACTATCCTGCTGCGCTGATGCAGAATGAAGTGGCTCTCCAGCTCGGGCAGACCACGAAGCGCTGTGATACGCTCCTCTATGACCGTCAGCTACGCCCCCAGATGATCCTGAGTACAAAAGCCCCACATCCCCTTGACCGACAAGGTGCTCCAGCAGATCCTACGCTATAACCTCGTCCTGCGTGTCCCTATCTCGTGCTGAGTAATGGGCTGGAGCACTTTCGTCTACCGTATACGACTATGGGGATGAGCTACGAAGCACTCCCGGATCCCGCCCTACGCTCGAGCTCTGGTAGCACCCCTTCGAACCACACCTGAATCTATCTACTGTGGAAGCCTTCCTTCACTATCTCTGGGCAGGCCGTCGCTGAGCTCGCCTAGTCCCCAACAGGCATGGGGCAATCTTCCTATTGAAGTCATCAGTCCAGGACGTCTCAACTATCATGCGGGTCCCGACCACTCGAGGCACAAAGTGCGGATGAGGGGATATTCGCTGGTGTGGCTCATAGAGGATCCATCGGGCATCAGCCGAGTGGTATCGTCACAGCCATGACCAGGGATCCGCCTATGGCTCCGTCATCCTCCATGTCGTCGAGGCAGATGATCGTCGGTGCATTATCCTTCCGGAGAAAGGCATGCCTACCTGTCTACTCCTAGTCCCCGAAGAGCTACGAGCGCGGGGCAGGGATCTGATCAAGTCCATCCATGAGCTTCCTTGTGCTGGGCTCTCCTCTCCATGGAGGAGGAGGCCGTAGGCACGCTCGCCTGTCTCTATCGCCTGCGTCTGGGAGAGTCGCCCTGCTCCATACCTTGCCCGTAGCGGGGAGATTGGGCCGCAAGCAGGCTATACTCTGCTCCTACGCTACTGAGGCTTCGGACTCAACAGCGATGCCTTCGAGCTCCTCGCCTCGTATCTTCCTCTTCATTTTGCGGAAGCACCGAGATGATCTGCCAGCTAGAAGCCCTTGCTCCTCGGGACAGACAGGGCTTCTCTGCTGCTCCCGAGGAGGATAGTGCTCAGCGGAGGCCAGATATGCCTTCCTCTCCACAAGTATGCCCTCAAGCCCCTGCCTGCGGGTGCTTGTCGTCGAGCACGTACTCGACAAACTGAATCTCGAATATCGACTCCTCAGCTAGCTACCTTGCTGGCAAATACGGATTCTATTCCGAGCTTCTACGTTCGACTCTTCCCTTTGGATGAATTGGAGGATCGGCTTCGTCATCACTTCCTCACACATTGGCTGGGGCGGGGAAGTGAGCGAGGAAGGGATGCTCTCTGGTGCCTCCTGCCTATCCCTCTATGTCAATGCCTTCCTGCCGTATCGATTTAGCCTATGAGGAGGTGTACGACGGGAGAAAAGCCTCTCGATCGCTCTACTCCCTAGACTCTCTCCAGCGGAGGAGAATCGTGTCACTCGTCTCTTTTGACCAGATCGGCTCTCCCCCACGGTCAGCATGGGAGTCACAGGCCTTGCTGGAGCTTCACGAGCGTTGTTGTCTCAGGGAGGCCTGCTCAGTCTGCCCTCGAGGGGAGGCGTGGGTGCCCTCTGCTATCCTTATTAGTCTCTGATCGGTCTAGGCGAGGGCTCTGCTTCCCCTGAGCAGGGCTCCTATCCCCCTAAAGTGGAGGGAGACGAAATGCTGACTAAAATAGGGACTCCCCAATGGATGCTTTTTGATACCAACTAGTAGGCAGTACTGATGCCTTAGGTGCTTACTACTGTTGCCTCTTGGGTGGCACTACGTGCCCCTTTGGTGTTACTACTGATGCTAGAGAGTATTAGGGGGTGAGAAGGATAGCTTTTAGAGCTGGGTCAGAGAGCCCATTTTCACGAGTTCATCAGGTGGATGGAATAAAGGCGTGTGATGGGGAAGGGAGGTGGGTGAGAAAACCGTGCCTTTACTTCCCAAAGAAAACAAAGCACAATAACGCTATAAATGAAAGACTCGTACACGTGTACCTGGCTAGGACTACTCTTCTTGATGGTCATGCCTTGATGATACCAGCCTTTGCCCAGTTACCTCTTTTCCTTGATTTGCGCGTATAGCCTCGTCATCGGTGTCGTCTTCGGTATGCTCTGGCCAATACCTTGCGACCTTACTTCCCGAGACTGGGATGCAGCTTTTAGGATCGCAGGGAAGCAGTTCCTGCGAGCAGGTATCGTCTTCTATGGCTTCCGTATCACGCGAGATACGCTATTTCAGAGTGGGGATCAAGCAGTCATCATCGACTACTGTATCGTCTTCGGGTACACTTATTCTTGGGAGTACCTGGACGACTTTCTGGAAGCTTGGATCGAGATGACGACTCTTGATCTCCTCGAGAGTGCTATCTGTGGAGCAGCTGCCGTACTAGCTGCCGAGCCGGTGCTCAAGGCCAAGTCGCATAAGACTCATCGCCATGTACGGTGGTGCTCTTCGGGACACTGTCGATGTTCCTCTATCCGTGCTCTACCGTACGGGGATGCTCTCTGCCCTCTGGGCGGGGATCAGGGATCTATACGGGCGCTGATCCATGAGGGTAGCTCATCGTCGTCGGTGCAGGAGCAGCGATGGGTGGAGAGCTAGCGAGTACAGCGACGATCACGAAGATGATACGCGTGATCCTCCTAGCTCCGATGCTCCTGGGGCTAAGCTGTTGGGTGCGTCCTCGTGGGCAAGTCAAACAGAATGCTTCCACAAGGGAAGATCCAAGTGCCTGGTTTTGCTTTCTGTTGTGTGTGAGTCATCTTGCACTCGGTGCTCTTCCGCTCTCAGCAGGGGCGGGGATGAGTGAGACCTATCAGCGGATCGCGGAACTATCCAGTGGCTGGATAATCTGGCGCTTGACAATGGCGATGATGGCTGTTGGGCTGGGCGCTGCGTTTGCGAAGTTCAAGCGGTCAGGGCGAAACTTTCCTGCTTGCCCTGGGGCTCTATGTATGACTGATGGTTGGAGGCTATGCGCTGACCTACTTACTCGTCTGATCGCTCTCTAATGATAAACAGATTTCGCCCCTGACCTCAATGAGATCAGGGCGAATTTGCTTTTGAGACTTGGATGCTTTAGAAGCCCTTGCCGTGGCAGTCCTTGAACTTCTTACCACTGCCACACAGGCAGGGGTCATCAGCGCACCGATACGCTGGGTCGTCCCAGAGGCGCACCTCGACAGGCTCTTCGATGACCTCCTGAGCTACAGAGCTTCTTCCTGTGCGGGAGGAGCGATGTTGAGGCGGACGCGCATGAGGGACAGAGGCTGTCTTGCGGTTCATCTCCTCGATCATCTGACGGAAGAGTTCATAGGACTCGAGCTTGTGAACGAGAGGATCCTTGTTCTCATAGCTAGCGTTCTGCACGGGTTGCGAAGCTCATCCATCTCACGGAGATGTTCTTCCCACGCCTCGTCGAGTGATGTGTGGGACGATAGCCTTCTCGAAGTCACGCATGATCGTGCGACCACGGCTCGTCAGCCTCCTTGAGTTACAGCTGACATTATACGCCATGACACCATCCGTGAGAGGGATCATGATGCGCTCGTAGTTCTGTCCCTGCTCTTCGTAGACCTGATGAAGGGTGGGGTAGGCGATCTCTGCGATCTGACCAGGCGGTGCTGGAAGGCAGCCTCGACAGCATCGTAGAGGTCGGTCCGTGGAATCGTCAGCCTTGCTATGACGGAACTCTTCGGCAGAAAGGCGACTCGATGGCAGATGCGCAGGACATCCATCTGAAGGACTCGAGGTCCTCCATCGGATGGTGCGTGTCGACTGAGGATACGACCAAGCATCATAGAGCGTATTCATCACATCCATCTCGTGCGCTCACCCATCGAGCATGACGGCGACGCTTGTAGATGACTTCACGCTGGGGTTCATCACGTCATCGTACTCGAGTCGCTTACGGATCGCAGTTATTCTCCTCGACGCTTCTTCTGTGCACGCTCTACAGACGTTGGGCATGCTGTGTCAGGACTTCTCCTTCCTTGAAGCCAAGACGATCATCATCGAAGCTAGCTTGTCGGGAGGCGAAGAGACGCATGAGGGTGGTCTTCGAGGTGAGACAAAGAAGACGGATGATCCTGGGTCACCCTGACGGCCCATGCACGACCACGTAGCTGACGGTCGACACGGCGTGATTCGTGGCGCTCTGTACCGAGGATAGCTAGACCACCGGCCTCCTTGACCTCAGGGAGTGAGCTGATGTCAGTACCACGACCGGCATGTTGGTAGCGATAGTCACGACGCCAGGGCTTACCTGCTGAGCCACGATCTCAGCTTCCTTTTGGTGGAGCTTAGCATGTGAGGACGTTGTGGGGATCTTACGCGGGTGAAGCATCTTGGAGAGCAGCTGTGAGATCTCGACAGAGGTCGGCCACCGACGAGTACAGGGCGTCCGCCGCCGGCGAGGCGGACGAGTCGCTTCGATCACGGCAGCAGCGTACTTCTCGCATCGTGCTGTCTTATAGATGCGGTCATTGAGGGTCACTACGTGCAATGGGGCGGTTCGTGGGGATCACGACGACTGTCGAGCTTGTGGATGTCCCAGAGCTCTCCAGCCTCCGTCTCTGCTAGTACCAGGTCATGCGAGGCATGGTACATGCGTGCAGGCTGGTTCTGCGGCGTGATGGTCGCAAGGTCTGGGTCGCGAGCACTCGACGATGCACACGCTCGCCCGGCTTCGAATCGCTTGGTGGAGGCCGTCAGAGTAGCGGCGTCCATCCATGATACGACCGGTCTGCTCATCGACGATCATGACCTTACCCTCGCATGACGACGTACTGGTCATCGCTTCTCAGAAGAGGGTGTAGCCAGGCCTTGAGGAGCTGATTGACGGTGTGGACACGTTCGCTCTTGATAGCGTAGTCAGCTGGAGATTATCCTTGCGTGCAGCTTGCTCTTCAGCGAGAGACCTTGTCCGGCTAAGCTCAGCTAGCTGAGCAGCGATGTCGGGAAGGATGAAGAGACGACAGGGTCCGGTGCCCACCGTCAGGAGATCAATCCCCTTATCCAGATAACTCGATGCTGTTCTGCTTCTCATCGATGACAAAGAAGAGCTCGTCCGCGTGACGATGTGCGTCTGGCGCATATTGTCTGCCATGTACTTCTTCTTCGGCCTTGAGCATGCCAGCCTTGATGCCTGGCTCGCTGGGGTACTTGATGAGTGATGCATGTGAGAAGGCGTCTTGTAGGGCGGACGGAGAGAGGAGGAAGAAGCCTTCTTCTTGCTCCCGTCTTAGCGCCCGCTAGCCGATCTTCTTCTTAGCGTCGATGATGAGGAGCTGTTGGCAGAGCTTGGTTGATAGCTGACGACGGTCTCTACGTGGGGAGGAATTGCTCGAAGGCTGGTATGCCAGGTACAGGGCCAGAGATGATCAATGGCGTACGACATCGTCGATGAGACAGGTCTACTTCATCCCGATCGCATAGTTATGCTTGCGCTGGACAAGGTCTTCAGGGCTCAGCCAACCATGTTATCACAGAGAGAGGAAGTCCGAGAAGCCGAACTCGTGTTCGTACCGAGGTGATGTCTGCGGTGTAAGAGCGGCACGGCGTTCGAAATTATTGGGGCGGTGCTTGTCGATACAGTCTACGCTTAGGCCATGGAACATGTAGGGGTGGTCCATCCACTCCGGGTCACGCTGGCCGGGTAGTCATTCACCGTCTACGTGCACCCCATTGCGGGAGGGCATTGAGGAGAAGACTGGGGTGTCGCTACGGCATCTCCCTTCCTGTAGCCATTCAGCGATCTTCCCTTGGTGCGTACCCCCGAAGAGCTGTACATCATAAGGTGTACCATATCCCAGAAAGATCTCATTGCCTGGCGATCCAGGTTTCTGGTGAATGGCAGTGTCTCCCTCGTGCGTACGAGAAGTCATGCGTGAGGCTTAGCTGGCGGTCAGTCGGTAGCCTGTACGGATCTACACTCGGCAAAGCGACGTCCGGTACTCTTAACGATAGCAAGGCTTCGGGTGAATCCAT